>Ga0209066_10000994_pt1 | contig 39212 bp, 33 predicted proteins | sample All_14_2_FD_187198 | JGI IMG/M metagenome (GOLD analysis project Ga0209066, IMG submission 187198) | Freshwater microbial communities in response to fracking from Pennsylvania, USA - Allegheny Zone_MetaG_DW_15 (SPAdes) (version 2) ... | reverse complement strand
AGCGCGCTATGTGCGGCTGAACATTCTCTCTGCCGATTCAGCGCCTTCCGTTTGGGAGTTTGGGCTCTTTGCGCCGCAGTGAGGTGAAAAGGGCGGTATCTGCGAGAAATAGCAGGGAAATCAAATGTGGGCATGCTCTTGACTTTGACTAAGTCGGTTGGTATAACCACCGCCAAACGAGACCAAGGAGTGTGTGATGAAGATTGATTTGAAGAAGAATTGCAAGTATGCCCTGCTGGTTCCCACGAGCATGGGTATACGGATTACGCCCGCCAACGGACAGCCTGTGCATTGTGGCGGGACGTTCGTGATGCAGGCCACCAGCGCCGAGACGAACGTGGCGAGTGTGGCCGCGTATTTAGGTCTGCCGGTCAAAGTGCTGACAACGTTTGTGAAAGGCAGCCCGATCGCGCAGCTCATCAAGGACAACCTCCGAAGCCGCCACATGGACTACGAGGGCGTTGAGGTCGCGCAAGGCGGGCCTTGGGGCTACCGCCACCAGATCAACATAGCGGACAGCGGTTTTGGCTCGCGCGGGCCGCGCGTCTGGAATGACCGTGCCGGCGAGGTCGGCCGTACGTTGAATGTCAAAGATTTCGATCTCGACCGCATTTTCGGCACCGAAGGCGTCCAGATTGTTCACCTCTCGGGACTGATCGGTGCGCTGTCGTCCGAGACGAGCACCTTCTGTCTGGAACTGGCCCGTGCGGCCAAGAAGCACGGCACCAAGATCTCGTTCGACCTGAACTACCGTGCCTCGTTCTGGAAAGGCCGCGAGAAAGAGCTCTCCGAAATTTTCGGTGAGATCGCGAGCCTCGCTGACATTCTCGTAGGCAATGAAGAGGACTTCCAGCTCTGCTTGGGCGTTCAGGGCCCGGAAGCGGGTGGCAGGGACATCAAAGCTAAGATTGATGGCTTTAAGGGCATGATCGAGCGCGTCAAGAAGGCCTACCCAAATGCCCAGACGTACGGTACGACCTTGCGCGAAGTGGAGGATTCGAACAACCACCTGTGGGGCGCGCTAATGGCGGCAGGCGACGAATGGCATGTGGTTGAGCCGCGCCACATAACGGTCATGGACCGTATCGGCGGCGGCGACGGCTTCGTCGGCGGCATGCTCTATGCGATCCTGAAAGGCTGGGAGCCTGAAAAGTGGATCCAGTTCGGTTGGGCCACCGGCGCGCTGGCGACGACCATGCTGGTGGACTACGCCCTGCCTGCTGACGAAGATCAGGTCTGGAGCGTCTGGAAGGGCAACGCCCGCGTGCAGCGCTGAGCGGCTGAAGGCAACACGCGAAGAGCGAAAAAGGAACGGCGCGGGTTCAGTCCGCGCCGTTCCTTTTTTTCATGTTCATGGGCGGATAACGGGAAAATAAGCCAACTTCTCTATGGGTGTCGGCTCTGAATATTTGTTAATCTTTTATGCCATGCGAAGCGAGGCATGAAGTTCCCGCGATGCCTGAGGTGTTGAACCCGTATGTTGTCACGAGCCAATAACCCTGAGCCATTTCAGGCTCCGAGAGGCCAGCTGTCTGGTGCGGATCAGGTGTCCGGTACCGGCGCGCAGCCGCTGATCGAGCTGTGCGGGCTGTCCAAGACCTACGAGGCGGGCGGCGTGCATATCGCCGCCCTGCGGCCGACCGATCTGGTCGTTCAGCGCGGCGCGTTCCTGACCGTGATGGGCCCTTCGGGCTCTGGCAAATCCACCTTGTTGAATCTGTTCGGGTTGCTGATCCGGCCGACTTCGGGCGTCTATCGGTTGGAAGGGCGCACGGTTTCGGATTTGAACGATGACTCCACCTCGGCGGTGCGGTGTAGCCTGATCGGCATGGTCTTCCAGTCGTTCAACCTGTTGTCGCACCTGACCATTCTGGAAAATGTCTGCGTGCCGATGCAGTACGCAGGTGTGCCGCGTGCCCGGATGCGCAAACGCGCCAAGGAGTTGCTGGCGCAGTTCGGTCTGGAGGGCCGTGACGGTTCGCGGCCGATGCAGCTCTCCGGCGGTCAATGCCAACGCGTTGCGATCGCCCGGGCGCTGGCGAATGATCCGTCAGTTATTCTCGCGGATGAGCCGACCGGCAACTTGGACGAGAAGACCGGACAAGAGGTGCTGACGATTTTTCAGGAGTTGCACCGGTCGGGGAAGACCATCATCATGGTGACGCACAATCCGGTCTATCGGCAGTACGCCACGCAGTCAGTCACCATCCATGACGGAAAGGTCACCGAAGGATGAGACCCCTTGAAATGGCGGTGACTGTTTACGCGAGCCTAACGCGGCACCTGATCCGGTCGCTGTTGGCGACGCTCGGGATCGTTCTCGGCATCGCGGCGGTGGTCGCGATGCTTGCCATCGGCGAGGGCGGCCGGCGGGAGGCGTTGCGGCAGATCGAGTCGCAGGGCGTGGACAACATCATCCTGCGATCGGTCAAACCGGTTGAGGGAAATTCCCAACAGACCACGCGTTCGTTCACCCAGCGCTACGGAATCACGCAACGGGATTTCGATCACATCAGAAACATCTTTGAGAACGTGCGCCTGCTGGTCCCCGTGATGGATACGCGGCGCGATATTTTTGTGGGTCAGCAAACCACCGACATCGAGGCGATCGCAACGGTCCCGGAATTTCTGGAGGTGACGCGGTGCAGGCTTGTCGACCGGCGCAGCCGATTCCTCAGGGCGACGGACGGACAGGTTATGGACCCTGTCTGTGTGGTTGGGGTCAAGGCGGCCCGGCGGCTGTTCGGCCATCAGGACCCGTTCGGGCAGTCGGTGGTGATCGGGAATGTCTCGTTCCGCGTGGTAGGCCTGATGGAGAGCCCGGGCAGTGGGCGTCTCGCCGGACAGTACGAGTTCAACAACGTGATCTGTGTCCCGATCGAAATCATCCGTGCGTTGTGGGGCGGCATCCGCGTACAGATGCGCCGCGGCACAGCCGAGCAGGTCGACTACGACTTTCTTTATCTCTCCGTGAAAGAGACCGGTGCGATTCCCGGGACTGCGGGTCGCCTGCGCACCTATTTGCGCTCGGTTCATGCGCAGGCGGACTATGAGGTTCAGGTTCCTTACGAACTGTTGCAGAGCGCGCGCAAGACGCAGCGGATCTTCACGATCGTCATGACGTCCATTGCGGCCATCTCGCTGCTGGTGGGCGGCATCGGCATCATGAACATCATGCTGGCGAACATCTTTGAGAGGACGCGCGAGATCGGCGTGCGCCGTGCGCTGGGCGCGCGCAAACGCGACATCCTTTGGCAGTTCCTCTCGGAGTCGGTGTTGCTGACCTCGATCGGCGGGGCGCTGGGAGTGGGGCTGGGGATTGCGACCGCAGCCGTGGCGGAAACCGTGTCGCGCATGGGCGGCGATGCCGGCCTGAAAGCGGTGGTGACGTCCGAATCGCTCTTGGTGGCGCTGGCGGTGTCGGTGATCACCGGCATCACCTTCGGAACTCATCCGGCCTGGAAGGCGGCTCAGCTAGACCCTCTGACGGCGCTGCGACACGAGTAGGGCCGGGGCTGCCGCAACGCATGGGCGGAAAGGGAGTATGCAATGGACGGCGAAAGGACGGTCGGGGAGATTCTTCAGGAGGTCCGGGCGCATATTGCGGAGGCTTGTGCCAAAGCAGGGCGCAGGCCTGACTCCGTGGAGGTCATCGGGGTAACAAAGACGCATGGGCCGGATGTGGTGCGCGAGGCTTGGGAGGCGGGCATCCGGCTGTTCGGCGAAAATAAGGTTCAGGAGGCGGCCTGGAAAATGCCGCTTTGCGTGAGCGGCCCTGAGTGGCATCTGGTCGGTCATCTCCAGCGCAACAAAGTTCGCCCCGCCTTGGAGCTTTTCTCTGTGATTCACTCGGTCGACTCCGTGCGGTTGCTGGAGCATATCGAGCGGGTGGCGGAAGAGGGGGGGTATCGTCCGGACGTCCTTCTGGAGGTCAATGTGTCGGGTGAGTCCAGCAAGTCTGGGCTTGCCCCTGCACAGGTGCCGCAGGCCATCGAGTGCGCGCTTGGATGCCGAAGCCTCACGCTGACTGGATTAATGACGATGGCTCCTTTCTGTCCCGATCCCGAGTTGGCCCGGCCGGTCTTCGGCAAGCTTCGTGAATTGCGCGACGGCTGGGAACAGTCTTTTGGCGTCGGGTTGCCGAACCTGTCCATGGGCATGAGCAACGATTATCGCGTAGCGGTCGAAGAGGGCGCGACGTGGGTACGCCTTGGAACCGTTCTTTTCGGTAACCGCCCCAAGTGGAGTCCGCGCGGCGAGGCCGAAGAGCGCTGGGAGCCCTGATGACGGTTCGGGCGCTTCGGGGGGCCTTCTTGGCGGAGACGGCTACGTTTTAGCAGAACCGTTCGAGGCGTAGCAGTAGACGCATCCGAGAGTGCAGGTGCGGTAAGCTCCGATGTCTTTGCTGACGGTGCATCCGCAGGCACGTCGTTGTCCCGGATCTTTTTTGGCGACGGCACTCGCCTCTTCGTGTGTCAGCAGGCCGAGGCGCAGGAAGGTGCGCGCGTCGACGCAGGCGTTTTGAACGATCCCGTATTTCGAAAGGTCATGGGTCTCGCCGCAGGTGGCGGCGTGGATTCCCCAGCGCGCGAGGTGGGGCGCGAGGGCTGCCGCAAAAAGGTCTTGTTCCTCCGTCTCGAATTCGCGCAAGCCCGCCTGCGCGGCGGCGCAGCGGCGAGCGGCGCGGGGATAGGCGTTGAGATCGGCAAAGCTGAAGACCAGCCGTGAGGTAAAAGGGTGGAGGCTTTCGCCGAGAACGGTGACCCGTCGCAGCAGTTCCTCGACGGGCGTGGTGTCCGAAAGGAGAAGCGGGTCAAAGCGCCAAACAACGCGCTCTTTGCCATAGCGTCCGGCCAGTTCGCGGAAAGCCGCGATGCGTTGGTCGAGGCGCGGCAATCCGGGCTCAAATCCCTCGGCTCTGTAGTCGTTGACTGTCAGTTGGAAGAAAGGGGCGAGCCCGGCCCGCTCGATGCGCGAGAGGTGCGGCAGGAGCGGCGCGGCATTTTTGCTCCAGAACACGATGACGCGCGCACGGGCGAAAGAGACCCAGACGGTTCGCCCGTTGAAGGGGTTGCGCCATGTGCAGCCGCCCTGGTCCAGCGCGGAAAGGAACCAGTCTAGCCGGCAAGCGGGGATGTCGGTGGAGCGGCTAGCCGATAGAACCAGCGGGTAAACGGTGGAGACAGCGGGCGCAGACATAAGATGGCCGAGGCTGGGAGGGGGTCAACTTTCTTCGCGGCGGCGGGCGCGGAAGAAATCTTGCAGGATCGCGAGGCATTCGGGTTCCATGACGCCCGTGAGAATTTCCGGGCGGTGGTTGAGATCCGGGTGATTGAGAATCGAGAAGACCGAGTGTCCTCCGCGCTTGGGATCGGAGATGCCCCAGACAACAAGGGGCACGCGGGCTAGGACGAGCGCTCCTGCGCACATGGAGCAGGGCTCTTTGGTGACATAGAGGACGGTGTTGGTGAGCCGCCAGTCGCCGAGGGCTGCCGAGGCTTGAGTCAGCGCGATCATTTCTGCATGGGCGGTTGCGTCTTTAAGCGTTTCAGTCTGGTTATGGGCGCGGGCTAGCACTTTCACCGCCGCAAGCGGAAGGTCTGGCCGTTGGGGCTGCTGCACGATCACGCAACCGGTTGGGACTTCGCCAGTTTCGGCGGCTTTGGACGCCTCACGCAGGGCGAGGCGCATGAAGTAGGCATGGAATTCGGGTGTCAGCATGGTTCGGATTGTAAGGCTGGCCCATGGGGATGTAAAGGCGTGTTTTCCATCCTTGCTGAGAGGCTGAAGAAAGCGGATAATATCGACTTAGGGATGACACTATTTTACAAAGATCAGGGGAACACAGTGGTAGGGGATGTCCTCGTGTTTATCGGCGAGGCGTTGCGAACGGGTGACGAGGCCGCTGTGCCTGCAGCCTGTTTGCCCGTGTTGACCGATCATGCCGGGTGCCGGCCGCGGCGGCGGGGCCAAACGGCGGGGCATTTTGTTTTCCGCGTGCCAGTGCCTGGCCGAGCCGTGGGCGGATTTTTGGAGCGGGGCGTGGCGGCATTGCTCATCTTGTTGGTGTTGCCGGTTTTTGTGGCTTTAGCCCTGTTGGTTCTTGTGTGCGACGGAGCCCCCGTCGTTTTTCGTCAGGAGCGATATGGTCATGGCGGACGTCCTTTCACGCTTTTCAAGTTCCGCACCATGTTGAGGCAGTCCGAGCGGTTGCATGCGCGTCTGCAGGTCACGAAAGGGGAAGAGGGGCGTTTGTTCAAACTTGAATGCGACCCGCGTGTCACCCGGGTAGGCGGTTTTCTGCGGCGCACTTTTCTAGACGAGTTGCCTCAGTTGTTCAACGTGGCGCGAGGTGAAATGCGGCTGGTCGGGCCACGCCCTTTGCCTGCGAGCGATCAGGGAAATTACGTGCGGCCGGATCAGGCTTTGCGATTGAGGGGCCTGCCGGGGATGACGGGGTTGTGGCAGGTCGCCGGGCGGAATGCGCGCACGTTCGATGAGATGTGCCTGTTGGACACTTACTATCTGGGCAACCGTTCGGCGGCGTTTGACTTATGGATTATCAGTCGCACGGTGAGCTTGTTGGTGCGACAGATAGGACTGAAACGCAAAGCCGAGCGTGGCGGCGAGTAGTCCGGACGCATCGAGAGCGCAGGCCGCGATTACCCCGAGTACGAGGACGCACCATGGGCAAGGAAGCCGGACGGCCGAGCGCGCGAGTGAGGCGCGGATGCGTTCGGTGCCACACGGCTCAAGCAACAGGGTGAGGCTGCGGGTGTGCGGCAGGGTGAGCGGGAGGGGGTGGTCCGGCAGCCAGACGCCGGGCCTTTTCAGCGCGGAACGACGGTTGTCGCAGCAGAGTTCCAAATCGCCCGTACGGTTCACTTCGAGACGCAAGACAGGCCGTCCTCCCGGGATGAGGGCGCAGAGGCGGAGTCTGACAGGTTTCCGTGTGTTCCGGATAAGGGCCAGCGCTTTGCGGATCGCCTCGAGTAAGATCGCTCCATCGGGTGCCCGTGGGTCGAGTGTGGCGTAGAGAGTGTGGCCGGTTGGAGTGGTGGCGATCCTGCACAGCCAAGTGGCGGCGGCTGCGGAGCATGCGGCGTACAGGAAAGTCGGTGCGCTTGCCCCGGCGATCAGTCCGGCACCGGCAGTGGCAAGCAGGATGTGGACGGCTTGCGTCATATGGTTAAGGTATCTCGGTGCAGGGAAAAGGACAAGGCGAAACCGCTCAGCCGTTACACTCGTGGCTTGAGTTCAGGTGCGGGGCTGGGGTACAGTGAATACATGAAGAGAAAACAGGTCGATACGGTGCGAGTCGCCAAGCTGGTTCGTACACTGCTGGTCGAACTCGGCGAAGATCCGGAACGCGAGGGGCTGAAGGTTACGCCCAAGCGCATGGCCGAGTCGCTGGCGTTCCTCACAAGCGGGTATCGGCAGACACCGAAGAAAGTCCTGAACGGTGCGGTGTTCCAAGCTCATCTCAACCACATGATCATTGTGCGTGACATTGAGATTTATAGCTTGTGCGAGCATCACCTGTTGCCGTTTTATGGACGTTGCCATGTGGGGTACATCGCGAAGGACAAGGTCTTGGGCGTCAGCAAGATTGCCCGCATCGTGGATTGTTTCGCCCGCCGCCTTCAGATTCAAGAGCGGTTGACCGAACAGGTTGCGCAGGCGGTTTTACAGGAGGCCCAGGCAGAGGGTGTGGGTGTGGTGATGGAGTGCCGCCATTTGTGCATGATGATGCGCGGTGTTGAGAAACAGAACTCGGTGATGACCACGTCGGTGGTGCTCGGTTCATTCCGCAACGATCCCGCCACGCGCCAAGAGTTCATGGCGCTGATTCACCGGCCGTCTTGACGGAAAGGTTGCAGGAGGGAGTTCGGGCATGCGGATTGCGCTCTCGACAAATTGGTGTGCGCAGCGGCACGAGGCCGGTGAAGCGGTCGTGGATGAGATTCTTGAGCTGGGTTTTGACGCGCTGGAGTTGGGGTACCACACGACGGAAGAACTGGCGGACGGGGTGAGGCGGCGGGTACGCGAGGGGGCTGTGGCAGTCGACAGCGTTCATGCGTACTGTCCTGTCCCGGTCGGTGCCCCGCACGGGTATCCGGAGCTCTATCTGCTCGCTTCGCAGGACGAAGACGAGCGGGCGATGGCCTCCATTCTGGTGGGAAGAACTCTGGCTTTCGCCGAGTCACTGGGCGCTCGCGCGGTGGTCCTGCATGCGGGGCGCATTTTCCTGAGGGCCTTTCTCAGCGAGTTGAACACGCGGACGCTGGTCGATGCGCTGGAGGACGAGGGGACGCCCGAGGGGCCGCGCTACCAGCGCCTGCTGGCCAAGGCGCTTCGTCGCAGGACCAAGAAAGCCCGCGTCTGTTTCGACGGTTTCTGTTTTTCGCTCGAGATGTTGCTGCCGAAATTCGAGAAAGCCGGCGTGGCGCTCTGTTTGGAGAACCTCCCTTCGATTGAGGCGTTTCCCGACGAGGGTGAAATGATGATGCTGAAGCGTCGTTTCGATACTCCTGCGCTTGCGTACTGGCATGATATGGGCCATGGCCAGGTGCGAGAGAACTTGGGGTGGATCCGGCATGAGGAGGCGGCGCGTCTGCTGTTGCCCGTGACGCGGGGCGTTCACATCCATGATGCCGCGCCGCCGATGAACGATCACTTGCCGCCGGGCAAAGGGATGATCGACTTCGGGGCTTTCGCGATGTATGGCGCAGACGCCGTGATCAAAGTCTTCGAGCCTTCAGAGAGTGCGTCGCCCGACGAGTTGAAGGAAGCTTTGGCTTTCGTGCGCCACGCATGGGCGCCCGATGAGGCTAGGGCGACGGCGTTACCGCCTGCTTGAAGAAGGTTTCAAGGTCTTCAATGTTTTTAGAGCCGTCGAAGTGCTTTTCGACGGTCAGCCGCCCAGCCTTGGCAAGCCGGAGCAGGAGCTCTTTTGATGTGAGGGCTTTTGCGAGTGCGTCGGCCAGCACGACGGGATCATCGGGGGGCACGAGCAGGCCGTTCACTTGGTCGGTGATCACCTCTGGAGCGGCGCTGGCGGTTGTGGTCAGTACCGGTGTTCCGAGCGCCATGGCTTCAACGAGAACATTGGCGATTCCGTCGCGGTCTCCGTTGCCTAGCCGCCGGGAGGGTAACACGAGCACCGAGGCATCCATGATGTGCGAACGGGTCTCTTCCTGCGACTGCCAGCCGATGAAAACGACCGTGTCGGTTAACTCCAGCTTGTTGCTGAGTTGCTTGAGGTCGTTCAGGCTGGGGCCGTCGCCGGCGATGACGCAGGTGAAATGAAGCCCTCGTTTCAGGAGTAACGAGCAGGCTTGGAGCAGAAGGTCTATGCCTTTCTTCGGTTCAAGCCTGCCGACGAAAAGAACGAGTCCGTCGGGCTGTATGGTGTCGAACGCAAAATCGTTGAGTGGCAGGCCGTGTCGGATGACGACGACTTTTTCTTTTGGGATTCCGGCTGCGCTAACGGACTCGGCTGCCTGTTGCGAGCACGCGACGATCCTGGCGGCCGTCCGCAAACGGCGGTATAGCACGCCCGGCTTTGCGGTGAAAACATCTTGCGCGTGAACGGCGCAGGTCCACGGCAGTCCCAGTGTGCGTGCCGCGATGGCGACGAGGTCTGCCGTGAGTCCGGCGAATTGTGCGTGGAGCAGCCGGCAGTCGGCGTCCGATGTCTTTTTGACAAGGTAGGCGGCTTGCGGCAACCGTTTGAGGATGCGTGCGGCGAGGGTCGGCGAACGGGGGATCTCTTCGATGATGCGGCGGCTGATGGCTTTAAAGAACCGCCAACGGAATCCCTCCGGACAACTCAACACCGCGTGTTTAAGGGGGTCATGACCGCCTTTCAAGAACCGTGTGAAGACAGGCCAGTTCCGGCGCCTTAGCTGTTCCAGTTCACGCCGGATGAAGGTTTCGCTAGGCGCGGGCTGATCGAGCAGATAGGTGATCGGGAATGGCATGGGTCAAGGCTGCTTGGGATAGAGGTTGAGGTCGGCTGGGATCGACCGGAGTGTGGCACAAAGAAGCTCAATGGTCTGTGCGGCATCTTCGAGGCTGAGAAGTTCGACCGGGCTGTGCATATACCGCAGCGGGATGCTGAGCTGCGCGACGGCGGCTCCCGAGCGTGACAGGCGCATCGCCCAAGCGCAGGTGCCGGTGCCGCGGCTGCGGACTTGCCGCTGCAACGGGATCTTTTGAGCGGCACTGGCGTCGGACACGAGCGTGTTGAGTGTGGTGTGGTAGGTCGGTCCGATGCCTAAGACGGGACCGGCGCCCAAGCGGATGTCGCCCGCGATTTTGCGGTCTTCCTTATGCGCATCGGTTGCGAAGGTGACATCCACGCAGATGCCGACATGCGGGTCAAGCGCGTAGGCGGCGGTGATCCCCCCGACCAAGCCGACCTCTTCTTGAACGCTGGCGACCATGTGGAGTGCGACGTTCAGGCGCTCGCCTGCGAGGCGGCGCATGGTCTCGGCGACGATGAAGGCGCCGATGCGGTTGTCGAAGCCCCTGCAGGCCACTCGGTTGTTCGCGAGGTCGAGCCATCCTGCGGCGACTACGGCGGGACTGCCAAGGTCGACGAGTGTGAGCGCGTCCGCGCGGTTCTTTGCGCCGATATCGACGGCGATCTCCTTGATTTCCTGAGGAGCGATCTTCTCGCGGTCTTTCGCGGAGAGCAGGTGAGGGGGGCGGACACCGAATACGCCGTGGACCGGGCCGTTTTTACCCTGGATGACGATGCGCTCCGCGGCGAGCAGCGGGATGGTGACGCCTCCGAGCGGGCACATATACAGGAAGCCGTCGTCATCGACGTACTGCACCATAAACCCGATCTCGTCGCAATGGCCTTCGATCATCACTCGCAAGGGGGCTTCGGGGTTCAGGCAGGCATGCAGATTTCCGTGGATGTCGATTTTCAGCCCGGGTACGGAGGCCTCGCGCAGATGGTCCGCCAGCAACGATGTGCCGGGCGATTCGAAACCGGTTGGCGTGGGAAGGGCGACCAGGTGTTTTAAGAGGGATAAAGCTTTCGTATCCATGGCGTGGGTCTTTCTTGGTTGCCGGGCAAGGCTCTTGCGGTCAGGCCGGCGTATGGAAGAAGCGGAGGAACCCCCAGTAGCAGGCATGGTTGATTGCGAGGGCATACAGGGAGGCGAAGAAGTCGTCGATCACGATGCCGATGCCGCCATGCAACTCCTGCAGGGCGCGCGCGGGTGGCGGTTTGATGATGTCGCATACGCGCGCCACCACGAAGCAGAGCGGAATGAGCCAAAGGTGTTGCAGCAGAGGCAGCCCGATGGTACAGAGCGGAAAGAGCATCCACTCGTCCGCGCAGATGCGCCCGTCATCTTTTTTGCGCAAGACCTGTTCGGCGACATCGCAGATAGGGATCGCGAGCAGCGTGATTCCTAAACTCACGAGGAGTTGCAGGGGCAGGTGCTGTTGCGTCACCCAGAGAGCGAGCAGCACTCCAGGAAGCGATCCGGCTGTTCCAGGTGCGATGGGCGAGACAAGTCCGATACCGAATCCGGTGGCGACGAAGACCGTGATTTTTTGCCAAAAGGTGTTTCCGGGAATTAATTGCATCGTGTTTACCATGTTTCAAAATGGACAATCGTGATCACAAATGCGCCGCAGGGTAAACGGCGCCGTTTCTTATAGAGTCTTATGCGCCTTACAGGTACTTTGCGGCAGCAGCGGCGAGCTGGCTGCGTTCGCTGTGGTGCAGGGTGACGTGGCCGTGGATCGGCAGTTCTTTCATCCGCTCGGCAGCATAGGTGAGTCCGTTGCTGGAGGCGTCCAGATAGGGGTTGTCGATTTGGCAGGGGTCACCGGTAAGGATCACTTTAGAGCCTTCGCCTGCGCGGCTGACAACGGTTTTGACCTCGTGCGGCGTGAGGTTCTGCGCTTCATCGATAAGGATGAACTGTTTGGAGATCGAGCGTCCCCTGATGTAGGTGAGCGCCTCCAGTTCAAGCGTGTCGTTGTCGAGCAAGTGGTTGATGCGGTCCTGGGGCGTCAGCAGTTTGGGTTGTTTTTTTGCGCCCGCAGGAGGCAGGTCGGGTTGGTGCTTGCGCAGCAGGTATTCGAGATTGTCGAAGATCGGCTCCATCCAGTGAGAGAGCTTTTCTTCCTTGTCGCCTGGCAGGTACCCGATGTCCTTCCCGAGCGGCACAATCGGACGCGAGACGAGGATGCGGTCGTAGAGGTGCTCGTGCTGCACGAGATGCAGCCCGGCCGCGATGGCTAACAGAGTTTTACCCGTGCCGGCTTGGCCGACCAGCGTGACGATGCTGACGGCAGGGTCCATCAGCAGCTCCAGCGCCATGCGCTGCTCGATGTTGCGCGATTGGATGCCGTAGACGGTGTCGATGGCGAGGTTGATCTCCGCGAGGGTCCCGTCCGGGAACACGCGCGCAATGGCCTTCATGTCGGGATTTTCTGCGGCGGTCAAGTGGAGGAACATATTGGGATAGCACTTGGACGGGACCGCAGAGAGCACCTGCCCGTCGTACAGTCGCTCGATCATGTCTTGAGGGACGACGGTTTCCGAGTAACCGCTGTACAATTCGTCGAAGTTGACCTTCTCGTGCTCGAAGTCCTCTGTCTCGAGGTCAAGCGCGTTAGCCTTGACACGCACGTTGATGTCCATGGAGACGATGATCACGCGCTCACCCTTGCGGACGAGGGAGTAGGCCAGCCGGATCAGCGCATTGTCCGGCGTATCCTCTTCGAGCCCGGCCTTCTCGATTTCCGGCGTGACGAGCACGCGCAGTGTTCCGCCGCTGGGTAGAGCAACTCCTTTCGAAAGTTTGCCGCCCACGCGCAGGGCATCCAGTTTGCGGATGGACTCGCGCGCGTTGCGCCCGAGCTCTGAGCTTTGCGTTTTGAACTTGTCCAGCTCTTCAAGGACCACCATCGGCAGGACGACGTGGTTATCATCGAACACGTTCAGAGCCACAGGCGAGTGGAGCAGCACGTTCGTGTCGAGGACAAAGGTTTTGGCAGACGGTTTCTTTGGCCGGCGTGAAGCGGTTTTCGGTGGCATAAGGGTTTACACGTTACAGGTTGCTGGGGAAGGGGTGTTTTTTCGGTACATCCGCCAACCATAATCCATGATCACCGCGAAACAGATCAGCGGAAGGACAAACGAGGCTCGGACGCTTGCGAGGGACATGAACCCGAGGTCGACGGCGCTTTGGTCCATGATCCAGCCCTGGATGGGGGGCATGAGGCAGCCGCCTCCGATCGCCATGATCAGCCCGGCCGCGCCGAGTTTGGCATCGTCGCCGAGGCCTTTGAGCGCGATGCCGTAGATGGTCGGGAACATCAGGGACATGCAGGCGGACGCGCCGACCAATGCCAAGAGCCCCGACATGCCGGAGATCAGGAAAGGCGCTTTGAGGTAGACGCCCAGCGCGGCTGTCGCGGAAGCGACTCCTGTGGCGGTTCCTGTCGCCTGTTGAAGTTGAACCTGTAGGGCAGCGCCGGCCTCCGGGTTCCCGCCCCCGAAGATGGTCCATACGAGCAGCAGGAGCCCGCCTGTGGCGAGCGTGAAGAGAAGCGCCCCGGGGTTGAAGAATTTGAGCAGGAAGGTGCAGATGAAGCGGCTGGTGACGAAGATCGTCATGGCGATCATGTTATAGAACTGCGCATCGGCTTTGGTCATGCCCAAGGTGCCCTCGGCATACTGGATGATGAACGTCCAGCACATGATCTGCGCGCCGACGTAGAAGGTCTGGGCGATGACGCTCGCCACATATCGGCGGTTCTTGAGAAGCCGGTTGAACGTGGGGCCAAGGTCGAGCGTCGAATGCTCCTCGTTCTTGCTGCGCGGGAGCTTGGCAATGATGAAGATCACCATCATGACCAGGACGACAACGCCAAGGAGCACGTAGGGCAGGACAATCGCATCCAGATCGTGGTCGGCAACGGCCCTGAATTTGGCGGGATCACTTGCGAGCAGGGCCCTGCGGGCCTCTTCGGTCATCGGGTCCAGTTTTTGGAGAATGAAATTCTTCGCCACGAGCATGCCTGTGAGCGACCCCATGGGGTTGAACGCCTGCGCGAAGTTGAGGCGACGGGTCGCCGTCTCTTCCGACCCCAGCGAAAGGATATAGGGGTTAGCGCTGGTTTCAAGGAAAGAGAGCCCGCAAGTCATGATGAAGTAGGCGAGAAGGAAGGACCAGAAGGCCATCATCCATCCCGACGGTATGAACAAGAGACAGCCGACCGCGTACAGCGCGAGCCCGAGGATAAGCCCGGACTGATAGGTGAAGCGCTTGATGAAGATCGCGGCCGGAATGGCCATGACGCAGTAACCTCCGTAGAAGGCGAACTGCACGAGAGAGCTTTCAAAGTTGTTGATGAGCAGGATGTTTTTAAATGCCGCGACCATCGGGTTGGTGATGTCGTTCGCGAATCCCCATAGCGCAAACAAAGAGGTCGTCAGGACAAACGGGAAAACAAAATGGGGCTGAACGACACTGGGGTGGACCGGTTTAGCCGAAGCATCTGCCATAAGGGACTCCTTGTCAAAAAAACGGACGGCATTAAACCGTCCAATACGCATATTACGAAACTACTATACACGCTTTTAATCGGCAAATAAACACTCATTTTCAGAGGGGCGCATCCCCGTTGCATTGACTTAGGTTAGGCGGCGGATGCCAGCCACAAGGAGTCGAGTTCGCCGTTCCAATGCCTGACGATGATGCGGAGCAGGGCGGCAAAGCCCTCCTTCGTCCAGAACTGGCCGGTCCGTTTGAGGCGGTTCTGGAACTGTGAGCAAAGGGACTCGACGGATCCGCTGCCGATAGGCACACCCAGCGCGGCGTTGGCGGCGTAGTCCATGTGCCCGGCGTGGTTCCTGAAGTAGGCGTTCTGTTCGCGGATGGTCTCCAGCACCGCCGGGTCGGCGGACGGCGGCTCCTCCAGCAGTCCGTCCAGTGTCTTGAACAGGCGCTTGGGTGACTTGTGCTTGAGGCCGTGCAGGATTTTCCCGCACCACGCTTCGGCCTTCGCCGTGTCCGCGCCGTGGAGCGCGGCGGCGAGGGCGTGGAGGTGCTGGCTGAGGTGGTAGAAGTCCAGCATGGCCTTCGAGCATTTCTCGAAGCGGTCCGCGTAGATGTGCCACAGCCACACGCCGCCGTCCATGACGAAGAAGACGGCCTTGGCCCGCAGGAGGCCCATCCGCACCGCCTCCCGGTGCAGGAGGACGCCGAAGTCGTGGGGGGAGGTGTCGGCCGGGACGGCCACGACGTGCTTCTGCGTGAGGGCTTTGCGTCTCCCGCTGACGGACAGCAGGGCGGACAGCCTGAAGAGGACGGCAGAGCGGATCTCGTGCCAGTGGACGCGTTCCGGCAACCTCCGGTTGTCCTTGTCCAGGCCCCAGTTCTCCCCCCGGTGGCGGGCGTTCCAGCCGTCCGCCATGATGACGAGCGTGTCCTCCGGTCCGGCGGCTTCGGCGCGCGGCCCCTCCGGCTGGGCGGCCTCCGCCGCCGCGCCGAGGCGCATGACGGCCGAGCGCACCGCGCCGTCGCTGGCGCAGAGCCACGCCGCGGCGTCCGCGACTCCGGCGGCCTTCTCATAGCTGCCCGTCTCGGCGGCGAGAACAGCCATGCGCCTCTCCATATCCGGCGAGTAGCGCTGGTTCGGCCTGAGCCCGAGGTGCGCGAGGGCGGGGCATTTCCACCGGCCGTCCCCTCCGACGCCCTGCCGGCAACGCAGGACGACCGTCCCGAAGAACGTTGCGAGGCGGACATCCCTGAACCGCTTGCGCCCGAGCGCCGCCACCGCGCCCGACGACGCCTCCCATGCTTCCACCAGCCCCTGGACGTGCGCCTCGTACCCCGCCCGCAGTTCCTCCCTCCGGCCCTCGAAAAACGCCCGCTCCGTCCCCGCCAGCGGGCTGGCCCGCTCCGTCTCCGCGTCCTTATTCACATTTTTCCTTTTCGTGTTGACATAGTAGCACTGTAATGCTACTATCTTGCGCAAAAGGAGGGCCCATGTCAACGGAACTCGAGAAAAAAGAGAAAAGAATCCGCGCCCTGCTCGCCGAGATGGCGAAACTCGGCGCGATGCGCCCGGGGACGCTGACGGTGCAGTACCGCAACCCGGCGGAAAAAAAGACTCCGTTCAACCAGCTCAGCTACACGCACAGGGGCAGGGGCCGGTCAGAGTATGTTCGCCCGGAAAACCTCGCCGCAGTCACGAGCGAGGTCGAGACCTACAAGAAGTTCAGGCTCCTCGTCGAGGAGGTCACGGAACAGTCGCTGGAGGCGTCGAGGCTGCGACACAAGCGGTGATTAACCAACCCCGCGCCGGCCCCGACGAGTCGACGAGGGGAAAAAGGTCAATGCAACGAGGTTGCGCCCTTTTCAGAGACTGCAAGGGCCGTGTTGGGTGGCGGGAGTCTTGGACAGTTGAGAGGCGTTTTGCTAACCTGTCACTTCAACAGATACAACGAAGGACGAGACGATGATGGTTTTGGACGAGCAGGAGGCTACGGCGTTGGTTGCTCTACAGCGGGGGATTGCGCTGACAGAGCGGCCATTTGCCAAACTCGGTGAAACGTGTGGGCTTTCCGAAGAGGCGGTTCTTGCGTTGATTCAGAGGCTGAAGGCGGCGGGTGACGCTCGGCGTTTCGGGGCGGTGTTCGATGCCCGCCGGTTGGGGTATGCCAGTGCTTTATGCGCCATGACGGTCCCGAGGGTGAAACTGGCCGAGATCGCCGCCAAAGTGGCGAACGTGAGCGGTGTGACGCATGCCTACGAGAGAGGCTGGCCAACCGAGTTGCCGGTCAGCCTGCCGGGTGGACCCGGTGCTGGGAAGAACTGGCCAAACCTGTGGTTTACACTCGCCGCACCCTCGAAGGATTTTGCGAGTGAACTCGAGACTCTGCGTGCGGAGTGCCAGCCGTATGCGATCCATGCTCTTCCAGCTACGCGGAGGTTCAAAATCGATGTGGTTTTCGATGTGCGCACGCGTGACCGCGATGAGCGGGTCGAGCCGCGTCTGCCGCTTTTGAAGGAGCATCTGCAGGTTGTTGAGCCGACAGTCTTGGAGAAGGCCATTGTGCATCTGATGCAAGACGATTTGCCGGTCTGCTCTCGGTTTTTCTCGCCGCTGGCGCAGCAGGTCGGTGTGGACGAGGCAACGCTTCTGGAGAAACTTGGTGCGTGGCAGGCCTCGGGCGTGTTGCGGCGCGTCGGACTGCTGTTGCGGCACCGTGAGATCGGGTTTAAGGCCAATGGGATGTGCTGTTGGGACGTGCCCGAGACGGAGATTCAGGAGATGGGGCGTCGCGTGGCGTCTTTCCCTGAAGTGACGCATTGTTATGAGCGGCCGCGGATGGACATCTTTCCCTTCCGGCTTTATGCGATGATTCATACGCCGACCTGGCAGGGCACGCAGCAGCTTTTTGAGCACATTGGGCGTGAGGCCGGTTTGTCGCAGGGGCAGTTGTTGCTCTCTTTGACCGAATTCAAGAAAACAAGCATGCAGTTCTTTTGAGCGAGGGCGAGTGTGTCGATGAAAATCGTCTGTGATAAAAACATGCCGTATGCGGCAGAAGCGTTTGGCACGTTGGGTGAGGTTGTGCTGAAAGACGGGCGGCAGATTGGGGCTGAGGACGTGCGCGACGCCGAAGTGCTGGTCACGCGCTCAACGACCAAGGTGAACAGTGCGCTGCTGGACGGCAGTGCGGTGCGGTTCTATGGATCCGGCGTTATCGGCACGGATCACATCGACATTCCGTATCTCGAAGCGCGCGGGATTGTCTGGACCGGGGCGCCTGGCTGTAATGCGGAAAGCGTCGCCAATTACGTTACGGCGGCGCTGCTCTGGCTTGGAGGCAGGCATGGCATCACGCTGGAGGGCAAGACACTCGGCGTGATCGGTGTGGGACATGTGGGGCGGCGCGTGTGTGCCCATGCGCGGGCGATGGGGCTGCGCGTGCTGGCCAATGACCCGCCGCGTCAACGCAATGCGGCAGATAGCGAGGCTCAGGCGTTCGTTACGCTTGAGCGCATATTGGACGAGTCGGACATCATCACCTGCCATGTGCCCTTAACCCGGGGCGGTCCGGATGCGACTTTTCACCTGTTGTCTGCGGCACAGTTTTCGAGAATGAGGCCCGGGGTTATTTTCATCAATGCCGCACGTGGGCCGGTGATCGATACCGATGCGTTTCTGGCCGTTTTAGGTACGCGAGTCGGGCATGCCGTGATCGATTGCTGGGAGGGCGAGCCTGTCTATCGAGCGGATCTGTTGGCACGTGCGGAATTGTCGACGCCGCACATCGCGGGGCATTCCTATGAGGGCAAGGTGAACGGCACGGCGATCGTCTACAGGCGGGCCTGCGCGGTTCTAGGCCAGCCCCCTTCCTTTCCGTTCACGCTGCCGCCGCCCCCCATGCCTGAGTGGAGGACAGATGCGGAGGGACGTCGCGACGAGGACGTGTTGCGCGAGCTGGTTTTGGCGGTGTATGACATTGAGGCGGACTCGCGCCGTCTCAAGGTCTCCTGCGTTTCGGACGATGGGGCGCGGGCAAATGCGTTTGATGCGCAGCGCGGCAAATACCCGATGCGCCGCGAATTCTCTTCTGTGCGTGTCAGTGTGGCGAATGCCTCAGAAACGCTTTTGGACAAAATGACGGGTTTGGGCTTCAGCGTCCAGAGGGGCGCCCGTTAAGAACGGATGGCGATGCGGCCGCCCCTTGCTCGTTTCTTGCCCGTCAGAAATTTTTACCGACTGAGCAGGCGATGAGGTGGCAGAAGCCGTCGTCAAAGTCCACCTCCATTGTGCCGACCGTGCGGTCGACCGGCTCCATGATGATCAGCCCATAGCTGCAGCATATTTTCCAGGAGTCCAAAGCAAAGCCCAAGCCGCAACTGACGATGTGCCGGTCGCCCGGAGGCAGCATGGTGTCGGTATAGTGTTTGTCGATCGGATCCATGTCGTAGACGTAACCGCCCATGATGGACCAGCGTTCGGAGAGCACATATTCCGCGCCCAGGGACAACCGCCAGACGTTGTGCCAATTCTTTTCGTCCGAAGAGTCGGGAAGTTGCGCGTTTTGGGTCTGTCCAAAGCGCATGCTCAGGTTGTCATACGTGCTCCACTGGGTGTAGATGGCGGCGAGGCCGACGTTGAGTTCGTCGATGGGCTGGTAGTTCAATCCCGCCGTGAACGAAGGCGGCAATTCGATGGATCCGCGCGCCGAAGCCTCTCCAGCGGGCAGCTGGTTGTCGATGTAGCCGGCGCCTGTCATGTACATCGAACTGTCAACACCGATCTCGCCTTTGACGGTGTGTCGCACGGGGGAGCGGTAGACGAAACCGAGGTCAAGTGTATCGGTGAGTTTGTATGAGGCTGCCAGATTGTAGCCGTAGCCCCAAGAGTCGCCCTTCAAGTGGGTGCGCATGTTGCCGAAGATGGGGTAAGGCGGCCTGAGAGGGTAGTTGTCATAGACGGTCTTCTTGTGCTCGAAGTCCAACCACATGGCACGGAACCCTGCGGCAACAGAAAACCTTTCGTGTACCTTGTAGGCGAGGTTGGGGTTGATGGTCAACGTCTGGAGGGTTGTTTCGGTGCTGCTCCACTTCAGCGGCCAGTCGCGGTCGTACTTGGTTCCGAGGCCGTATTCACTGTAGATCCCTAATCCGGCAAACCAAGTCTCCGTGAGTTGTTGGGAGGCGTAAACGTGAGGAGGACAGTACCAGTCGCTGTCCAGATTACTTTTCTCGCCGCCGGCGGTGATGTCCAGTACGGGATGGACCAAGGTCAACCCGATCAAGGTGTGGGCCTCGTTCAGATCAACCAGATTGGCCGGGTTGAAATAGTTGGCCGAGGCGTCCCCTGTTGCACCGACCAACGCGCCGCCCATGGCGTTGCCGCGTGCGCTCGCCTCATAGAGCCCGAAACCTGCGGCGCCGGCTTGGCGGGCGATGAGTGAAAGAACACACAAGCCGATGGCCAGTTTCTCCGCGTGATGACAGGTCATACGTGTTCTGCCTTTCTTTGTAGGGCTGGATGCCGACTTTATGAATGAGAACGTCACTTTGTGGTTACTTAATGACAAAATATGTTGTTTTTTCAGGGTGGGCAAGAATAATCGCAAGGTGTGGCCATAAGCTTTCATGGTGAGTTTGGTGGTGTGTCGCATTGACACTTCGCCGCTATTCAGCCAAAATAGACGCCAATGATTTGATATGAGGTCTGTATTTTGCCGGTGATCCGTTTCCGGCAGAGGCTGACGAACGAAAGGAACGCATGCAAAGTCTCATTAACCACCTGAACCAACTTCAGGAACTTGTGCTTATCCGGGATGAACACCGGACGACTGGCGATGGCAGCCATATGGAACGGTTGAACGATTCGATCGATCAGTTGACGGACAAGTTGCCGCCCGAGGTGAAGTCGTTGTATCAGCGGTTGTATAAAAAGGATCACATTGTGATGGCGCCGATGTACAACGGCTGCTGTGCGATCTGCGGGATGCGGATGCCGATCAGTCAGGTTCAGGCGGTCCGTCTCTGCAAGCAGATCCAGAATTGCCCGAGTTGTGCACGCATCTTGTTTGAAGAGAGTGATGCTCCTCGGTGGGTGGGGGAGGCGCCGAGCCGCACGGAGCCCCGCAAATCGGGAATATCGCGTTTCTCTGCAGAATCGCTGATGATCCCGGATCTGAACGCTACGACGGGGCAAGGGGCGATTACTGAGCTGGCGGCTGTGATGGAGCAGAAAAACTTCATTTCGGGAGTGGATAAGCTTGTGCAGTCGGCGTTGGAGCGCGAGGCGGTTCTGAGTACCGCCATGGAGAACGGTCTCGCCTTTCCGCATGTGCGTGGTGTCGAGGGCGGCGGGTTGACGCTCGCGTTGGGCGTCTCCAAAAAAGGCGTGAAGTTCGACGACGCAGGAAACGTGGTCAACATCGTATTCTTCATCACGATCCCGACGGCGGTCAGCGCGTTTTATCTGCGACTGATGTCCGGGCTCACCGAAACATTCCTCAAAGAGCAGAATCGGGAGGCTCTTCTGTTGGCTGAGACCTCGGAGCAGCTTTGGAAGGCGCTGACAAAAGCGACACGATATTCGATCAAATAGTCAGGCTTGAATGAAACGGAATGAGTTGTGAGGGGGGCTGTGGCTTATTCCGGCGAGAGTGTTATGCGAAAACTTTTGGGAGTGACCGTTTTGGGGGTATGCGCGGGTTGTTTCTTGGGCGTGTGTGCTCAAGACGTGGCACCAGAGGGGCGCCGCGGGCGCACCGCCCGCCCGCCGCATAACGGAAAGACCGCGGATTCACTTGCGGAGGAGCCGGCTGAGCCGGATGCGTTAACGCAGGTGGCGGAAGCCGATCCCGTTGACTACACCCGGTTGCTCGAGCAGTTCCTGAAGGCGAGCGATGAAAAGTCCGAGATGGTTTTCTACCGCTGCAAATACATCGCGGCCGAAACGATGCGACGCCTGTTGGAAAATTTCCTGACGCCAGCCGGCACGGCGGGCCGGAGCGACGAGGACGACATCGTTGTGGTTTCAGACTTGCCCTCGCGGTTGCTTCAGTTGAAGACGATTATGGAGCAGGCGGACCAGCCCGTGGCGCAGGTGCTGGTCGAAGCGCGGATCGTGGAACTTGAGGTCAGCAACGATCTGACGCGCGACATCAACATGGGGGTGGCGAAAACCGGAGCGTCCGATTCGGTGCGCAAGATTTTTCAGGATCTGCTGATTCCGGGGTCTTCGGGCAACTCGGGGACCGAGGACCTGAAAAACACGGCCTCTGCTGGAAAAGGGGCTGACGGCCATCTTTGGACGTTTGTCGGTCTGGACCAGGTGAAGATTTGGGCGATGATCAATTATCTGGAGGAGAAGGGGCGCGCCCGCATCCTCTCCTCGCCCAACCTGGTGATCCGGCGCGGTGCGGACGGCAATATCATGACCGGCGAGAAAGTGCCGGTGCTGGAGAGGACGATCACGGGCAGCAGTGAAAGTATTTCCACGAGGTTTGAGAACGTGGGCGTCAAACTCATTGTGCGGCCGATTATGATCTCCGGCAAAAGGATACACGTTAAAGTGAACCCGGAGGTTTCGAGCGCGCCGCGGTCGGTGGATACCGGCGGTTTTCAGACGCCGGTCATCGTGGTGCGTAGCGCGAGCACGGAGCTGGAGGCGAACGACGGCGAACTGATCACGATCGGCGGACTGATGCGACAGGAACAACGCCTTGTCGAAAAGCGCATCCCCTATCTGGCCGACATCCCTTATCTTGGGGTTCTCTTCCAGTATAAGCAGACGAAGGCGTTCTCTTCGCAGATCGTGATTTTTATGACGATGCGACTGGTGACGGCTGGCGCATATGACGCCGCCACCGGCCAGCAAGACAGCGCGCTGGCGGAAGATATACGCAAGCGGGTCCAAGTCATTGAGCAAGAGGTCATCCGGGACAACCAGACCATATGGAAAGAGATGCCATAGTGCGCGGGGGGGCATGCGGTAAGGCTCTGCGTTTTTTCCGTGATGCGGCGGTGTGTGCGGTGTTGATGGTCCTCTGCGGGTGCGAGCAAAAGAGGCAGCCTGCCGGAGGCGACGCCATCGACCGGATCTTTACGGTGAAGCGGGGCGATTTCAAGGTGGCCTTCCGTTTGGAGGGGCAGCTCGATGCCATTAGCAGCCAGCAGTTGAGATTTGATGGCAAGCGCGGCCATGGTCAGCTCAAGCTGGTGGATTTGGTGCCTGACCGCGTCAATGTGGCCTCCAACGATGTGATCTTTACGCTGTCGGACGAATGGTTTGTTGAGCAGGAAAAAGATCTGACTCGCAAACTGCAGCTGGCTGAAGAGGATTTCAAGCTTGCTATTCAGGACTTGGAGATGATCCGCGCCGACAATCTCACGGAGCTCAAGGGTGCCGTGGACGCGTTGCGCGATGCGCGGCAAGAGTATGAAAAGTACAAGGACGAGGATGCCCCGCGCCGCAAGAAGGACCTTCTGCAGGCGACTCAAGACGCCTCCGCTGTCTACGACACGGCGAACAATGCGGTCGAGGACACCAAAAAGAGTCTGACCGACGCGATCTCGCAAGGCGCCGAGGTGGTTGTTGCCGCGCAAAAGAAAGTGGCCGACGCCGAAAAGACCCTTGCGACAGCTGAGCAAGCCATGGAAAAGGCGTGGTACGCTTTGCGCATTTTTAAGCGTTACGAGTATCCGCAGAAGATCGACATGCTCCAAAAGGCGGTGACGAAGAGCCAGCTGGCCGTTCAGCGGACGATCGTCAACAACAATGCCAAAATCAGTAAGAAACGGATCGAGATCGCCAACCGCGAAAAGTTGATTGAGGACTACAGGACGGATCTTGACGGCGTGCGGGAGGATATGGGCAAGCTGGTAATTCGCGCACAGACCGACGGTATGTTGATTCATGGTGAGAACCGGCGTAACCGGTGGGATACGCCTAAGGAGATCAAGGTCGGCGCCGATGTGAGTATCGGCGAGTCGATTGGCATCATTCCGGATGTCAGCAAATTCAAAGTCCAGGTCAATATCCCTGAGGAATACCGGTCGAGGATCAAGACAGGGTTGCCAGTCGTGATTCGTGCCAAGGCAGTCCCCGACCTGACCCTGACAGGGGAGATTGTCAAGATCGCAGGAGCCTCCACGCCCATCATCCCGTGGGACCAGAGCAGCCCCAAGGTGTATGCGTCGGACATCTCGACCGATGTTGCGGATGAGCGGCTGACGCCGGGCATGACGGTACAAGTCGAGATTGTGGTGGATAAGGCTGAAAAGGTTCTTTTCGTGCCGGTCGAGGGCATCTATAACCGCGATGGCAAGAGCTTTTGCAAAGTGCGTGCCGGAGAGGGGCAGACGGAGCGCGAGGTCAAGACGGGGAGATTTTCAACGGATTATGTCGAGGTTGTTGAAGGGATTGCGGAAGGCGAGCAGGTGATGCTTGACCGTCCGGCGGCGTAAGGCCGTCGCTTCAAAGCAGGCCGCGGCACTGGAAAATAGCGCGTGCGCTTTGCACCTCAAGTTCTGTCGGCGGCTGCGTGTGTTTCAGCGCATACGGGTGCTTGAGCGCCTCCCATTTGTATTCGCCCATCTTGTGGAAGGGAAGCAGTTCAATCTTGTCGATACAGGTGTAACGCAGCAGGTGGTCGGCAAGGCGCTCCAGCCTTGATGTGTCGAGGGTGTAGCCCGGAACCAGCACATGGCGTATCCAGACCGGTTTCCGGGCAGTCTCGCAGTATTCGAGCGTGGCGAGTGTCAGGCGGTTTCCCATGCCGGTCAGCGCGATGCAGAAGTCGTCGTCGATGGCTTTGACATCCAGCAGGATCAGGTCTGCGCGGTCCAGAACCGGTCGCGAAATATCAAGCGGAAGCGCCCCCGAGGTGTCGACGGCACTGTGCAGCCGCTGCTCGCGACAGCCGTCGAGCAGCTCGCACGCGAAGGCCGGTTGAAGGAGCGGTTCTCCGCCGGAAAGGGTTACTCCGCCGCGTTTGATGAAGGGGCGGTACGTCAGAATGTCCGCGAGCACCTCGCCCGTCGTCATGGTTCTGCCGGCTTCCGTATCTCGCGCGTCAGGGTTGTGGCAGTAGAGGCACCTGAGCGGGCACCCTTGCATGAAAAGAACATAGCGAATTCCCGGTCCGTCCAGTGTCCCGAACGACTCGATCGAATGGATCCTGCCTGTGATGGAGGAGTTCATGCAGTGCCCTTCGCCTCGGCTGACTTGTCTTCTGGGGACTGGCGGCTACGGCCGCCTCGACTTTGAGTATTTATCGACGAAGTTGCGCAGCAGGATCATGCCGCCTTCGCCGACCGAGCCATGATTCAGTCCGCCCATCTCATAGAATTCCACATGCTGATGGCCTAGGTTTTTAAGGCTGACAGCCAGCAGTGCGTTCTCCTCCACCCGGTTCTTGTATTCGATGTTCCTGTCTCCAAGGATCAGGCAGATAGGCGGCAGATTGCTCGCGCTGTGATACAGCGGCGCAAACTCGTCGATGATCGGGCGGTATTCCGGTCCGGTATCGCCGCGCAATTTTTTGACGTGGAAGTGGGTGGTGACCTGCCCGCTGACCGGGATCAGACCCGCCAGTTGCAGGTTGGAGACGCCTTGGGCTGCTAGCCAGCGGGGATCCATGCCGATCATGGCCGACAGATACCCGCCTGCGGAGTGCCCCGCTACAAAGACCTTGTTGGAGTCGCCTCCATACTGTGCGATGTTCTTGATGACCCAGGCTGTGGCCGCCGCCGCATCCTCCAGATAACCGGGGTGCGCCACCTTGGGAGACAACCGGTAACCGACGGCCGCGATGGCGATTTCCGGTCTTTTCAGTTCGATGAAGTGGCGCTTGCCTCCGGTGAGGCCGCCCCCATGGAACCAAACGACGGTGGCGAATCCGAGACGATTGGTGGGGTAACGGAGATCAAGGTGGCACTGCGTTTTCTGATAGTCGTCCGCGCGTTGCAACTCCGACGGGGCATAGTAGGTCACGTTGGTTAGCAGGCCGCACTTGACAGATTCTTGGGCGGCAGATCCAGCGAGGGAGAATAGGAATGTCGACAAAAAAAGGAGACTTGATTTCATGCGCTTAAAGTAGCATACGGCCTGTCTGGGTTACAAGCCCTCTTGTCGTGCGGAGAGGGCTATGCGCGCCGCAACTCAGGACTGTGGCCGCCTGAAGATCGTTGCCCGCAGGAATGGCGTTTCCTGCGGGCTTCAAGGGTGTGAGCCCTGCACCTTCCGCCTTGTGTGACAGGACGGAAAAACCGCAGGCGTCAGACCGCCGGGATCGGCAGCACGATTTCTTCGCGCGTGGCCAAGTTCTTGCGTTTCGCCGAGCCGATGGCCACGTCATCCGGGCCAATGAAAACGGCGTCGGCTGAGGTGCTGGAACTGGCCCGCGAGAAAAACTGTTTCGGTTTCTGACGAGACAGCATGAGGTCGACCTTTTCTCCCTTTTCGCGCAGGACGCGTGCAAGCTTGGTCGCAGCCTCCCGCTGCTCGGGAAACATGTAGCCGATGACCACGCCGCTCTTTTCGGCGGCGGCTGTCTCTCCAAGCAGTTCTTTGAGAACCTCCACAACGACGACATCGCCGAAGCCTAGCCCCACGGCGGGTGTCGGTTCTCCGCCGATGGTGGTGAGTAGGCTGTCGTAGCGGCCGCCGCCGAAAATCGCGCGGAATTTGCGCTCGGTATCGAAGGCTTCGAAGACAATGCCGGTGTAATAGGACAGCCCGCGGATGACCGCGATATCAAAGACGAGGCGGTCGGCGATCCCATAGGTCCCGGCCAGCGCGAAGAGCTCGCGCAATGCGGCGAGGGCGGGTGAGTCAGCACCTGCGAGGGCGGCAGCCTGATCGAGCGTCTGAACACCCAGCAGCGCGAAGGTTTGTGTGATGGCCAAATCGGCAAGGCCTTCATTTTTGAGCAGCGCCGCGATTTCGTCATCGGTGATCTTGCCGCGCTTGTCCAGCGCGAGGAAAACGGCGGCGTGGTGCTCGGGCGCAATGCCGGACTTCGCAAGCAGCTCGGCGAGCAGCGCGCGGTTGTTCACGTGGATTTTATACGCGCTGTCCGGCATGCCCATGGCCTTGAGGCTGGCGGCCGCGGCGAGCTTCTCCAGCGCAAAAGCGGCGAGGCTTTCTTCGCCGATCACATCCATGTTCCACTGGTAGTGCTCTCTTTTACGGCCGCGCGTCATGCGCTCGTAGCGGAAGCACTGCGCGATGGTGAACCACTTGACCGGGAAGGAAAGCTGGCCTTGGCGCGCGGCGATCATGCGGGCGAGCGTCGGCGTCATCTCGGGGCGCAAGGCGAGCTTGCGGCCGCTCTTGTCCTCGAAGTGATAGATCTGTTCGGAGACCTCCTCGCCGCTTTTGCGCTGGAGAAGCTCGAGGCTTTCGACCACGCAGGCGTCGTAGGGCTGGAACCCGAATGCCACTGCGGCCTGACGCCAAGCGTCGAAGACGCGGTTACGCCAGAGCATGTCCTCGGGATAGAAATCGCGCATGCCGCGAGGCGGCTCGAAAGAAAGGGGTGCTGGAGCGGTCATGAAACTACTTTCCTGCGAGCATCTGGCGCATGCGTTTGCCGGGCTTGAACTTGACCACCTTGCGGGTGGGGATCTGGACGACATCCTCGGGCTTGTTCGGGTTGCGGCCGATACGGGCTTTGCGCACGGTGACTTCGAACACGCCGAATTCGCGAAACTCCACGTGTTTTCCCGCTTCGAGCGCGTCGACGATGCCGTCGAGCGCCTTCTGGATGACCGAGTAGACATCCAGTTGGGTGATGCCGGTCTCCTTTGAGATGTGAGTGACCAGATCACGTTTCGTCAGCGCGGTGTCATTCCCGACCTCTTCCGATGCGTCCATGTTCATGAGCGACTCCTGTGATGGGGCTGTTATTTGGTTAAAGCGGCAGTCAGTTCAGCGACGTGTGCGGCGATGGTGGCAGCGGCGTTCTCTGCCGGCACGAGGTCGAAGCCCTTGGCCGTCCGGAGTTTGATTTCGACGCCTCCCTTTGCGAGCCCTTTGGCACCTGCCACGACGCGAATCGGACAACCGATCAGGTCGGCGTCCTTGAACTTGACGCCGGGGCGCTCTTCGCGGTCGTCCACGAAAACATCGATGCCGCGGTCTTGCAGCTCTTTTTCCAGCGCGTCGGCCACAGCACACACGGCGGGGTCCTTGGGGTCGAGCAGAAGCAGGCTGACGGCAAAAGGCGCGACCGAGATCGGCCAGATGATGCCGTCGGCATCGTGGCTTTGCTCGACGACGGCTTGGAGCGTCCGGGTGACGCCGATTCCGTAGCAGCCCATAACCATGAGCTCGCTCTGCCCCTTGTCGTTCAGGTATTTGGCGTCGAACGACTCGGTGTACTTCGTGCCGAGTTTAAAGACATGGCCGACCTCAATGCCGCGCTTGAGTTGCATGACTTTGCTGCAGCGGGGACAGGTGTCTCCCGCACCCACGATGACCAAATCCTCGAAGGCGGTGACGGCGGCGTCGCGGGCCAGATCGACGTGCAGGATATGGGTGTCAGCCTTGTTCGCGCCGGTGATGCGGTCGGTAGCCCCTCTTCCGCGAGTTCGACTTTCTTGGCGCTGAGCAACCTTTTGAGCTTATGCTCGTTCACGTCGCGGTTACCCGGGACAAGCGCGGCGACGGGCTTGCCGTCAACGAGGTAAATGAGGGTTTTGATGAACCGGTCAGCGCCGCACTTGAAGTGGGCGACGAGGTCGTCGATGGTGCGGGTGTCCGGAGTGGCTTCCTCAGCGACAGGAGGGCAGTCCGTAAGGGCAGGCAGGTCCGAGACAGCCCGCTCGGCGCGCTCTTGGTTTGCCGCGTATCCGCAGGCCGGGCAGTCGACGATGCCGTCCTCGCCGGAGTCTGCGAGCACCATGAACTCGTGTGACCACTTGCCGCCGATGTCGCCGGTGTCTGCCTCTACGGGGCGGACATCAAGCCCGCACCGGGTGAATATGCGGACATAGGCGTCGTACATGGCCTGATACGAGGCGTCAGCGGCTTCGAGCGAGGTGTCGAAGCTGTAGGCGTCTTTCATGATGAACTCTTTGGCCCGCATCAGACCGAACCGCGGACGGATCTCGTCGCGGAATTTGGTCTGGATCTGGTAAACCGTGCAGGGGAGCTGGCGGTAGGAGCTGACTTCACCGGCCAAGAGCTCGGTGACGACCTCTTCGTGCGTCGGCCCGAGCGCCATCAGGCGGTCGGCCCGGTCCTTGAGGCGGAACATGCCGGGGCCCATGGTGGCGAGGCGTCCGGAGCGTTCCCAGAGCTCGGCAGGCTGGAGGGCCGGCATGAGGATCTCTTGGGCTCCGGCACGGTTCATCTCCTCCCGGACGATCTGTGAAACTTTCTGGAGGGCCCGCAGGCCAAAGGGCATAAAGGTGTATAGGCCCCCAGAGAGTTTGCGGATGAGACCCGCGCGGACCATGAGCTTGTGACTGACGATTTCGGCTTCTTGCGGGTCTTCCCGCAACGTGGCAACCAGCGAACGCGACCAACGCATAAAACAGGATTCCTTCCTAACCTTCGACGGGATAAACAATTGCGGAACATTTCACCTGATTTCAGGGTGTTTCGCAAGTCAAAAAAGAGACATAATAACCCTTGCCACAACGGTCGAGAAAAGCGAGAATAATACTTCACTAAAAAAAGGCAGAGGAGTTGTATGCTTTTTAGGAAGAAATATGGATTTACTCTGGTTGAACTGTTGGTCGTGATATCGATTCTTGGAATCTTGGCGGCTGCGCTGACAACGCAGGTGTCCAAAGCGCGGTCGATGGGACAATCAGTGAGATGTAAGGCGAATCTGCGGAATCTGGCGCAGGCGGCCATCAATTATGGCACCGAGACTCGCCGGATGCCGGTTGCGGGTTCGTATGAGTACCCTTGGCCCGAGAACGTCAATGGACGGCACGAGTACCGGTATCGCGAATATAGAGGGTGGGTGGGGTGGACAGGCACGGGGTCTTGGCGGGCGAAAGATCCGCAGGCCGGTTCGATGCAGGACGCGGTGGCCTACAGCAGCGGGAAAGAGGCCTACCTGTCGATCACCAATGGCGTGTTGTGGGAGCGCGTGGGCAAGGATCTTGCGGTGTATGTGTGCGACGTGCACAAAGACCTATGGAAGTCGACGAAATCCAAAGCGGTGATGCGGTCGTATGTGATGAACAGTTATTTCGGATATCGGAACAACGGCAGTAAACTGGCGACGTTGCGCGAAGTCTGGATGGACAATCTTGCCTCGTCCGGAAACGCCGCGAATTTGCTGCTGTTCGCCGAATCGCCTCCGTTGGAAAATAACGGAGGGGTGGCAGAACTGTCGACGATCGACGGTGTCTTGGAGAGCACGATCCGCGGTTACCCGTCGGCCAACGGAAGACAAGAGATTCTCGGGTTCTATCACCGGGTTGGCAAACGTTACGTCGCGCACGTGGCGTTTTCGGACGGCCACGTGGATGTGCTGATCCAGCCCGAAAAAGGCAACATCACGGATCTGAAGGATTTGACGGAACAGCTCTGCAACGGCGATGAGATCGAGTCCGATTTGCGCAAGAAGATGCGGTGACCGGTGCCGGTGAGGTGGAGCGGAGAGAGGTTTTCATACGGACGCAAGAGTGGAGTCGCATAGGATGAATAGATTTTTTAGAAAATGTTGTGTGTTCCTTGCTGCGGCGCTGGGGTACGGCGGCGTGTTGGCCGCGCCGACCACGACCCTGACCGCAGACCGGATCTTGACGTTTGATGATTATGCAAATAGTGCATCGTGGGTGTTGCATGATGGCGGTCTTCCTCCAAACAGCTCAACATTTTCCACGGTTAGAGCGTTGAAGGCTGGAACAAATCATTATCACAATACAGGGTGGAGTTTTATCGCCTGCCGAACTGGTACTGCACAGGGGTTAGGTCAGATAGTCCCATCGTTTCTTCCTACATTCAATATTAATACGGCAACAAATCTTGCGGCAAATTTGCAGAATACATTGGGGGCTTATGTACAATCACCAGTTTTATCAAATGGTATCGGGAAAATATATTTTGAGGCGATAAATAATCTCGCGACCCGTGCAACTCGTGTTAAGGTTTCACTAGCAACGAACATGATAAATGAGCTGACCGGGTGGCCCACCAATGTAATGTTGGCCGCTGAGACAGCGGAACTGAAATACGAGTGGCAGATGCTGGACGAGATTACTTTTTCTGCGACAACCATCAATGATTTCACGCGGTATCAGAAGCTTCTCAACTTCAGGGTTCCTGCCAAAATAATGATTCAGCGCTGGGGTGAGCCGGGTACAGATGGCGGTATTCATTTGGACTTGGGGCTAGATGCGGCCTTCACCGTCATCGACAACATTCGCGTGTCGCCGCCGCCGTCGGATGTGACGGTGCGGAAAGTGGAGTGTGTTTTTGATCCGGGTTATCCTTCGGTGAATACCAACCTGATGATCCGGTGTTTCGTCGACAACGTGGACATGAACGTGCCGACCGACTATTCCAAACGGACGGTCAGGGTGGTTTACCGGTGGCGCTACCTTGACCAGAGCATCGGCGCTTGGAGGACCAACACGATGGCCTATGTGGCCGGCTCGGGGTCCGGGCAAGGCAACGGTGAACAGTTCGCCACGACGAACGCCATCGTGTACACGCAGGTCGGCGACCTGGAGTATTATTTCACCTGCGACTTCGACGGGTATCGTTATAAGTCTCCGGACTATACCGGCCTGAATTTCTCGTATGCCTCCGAGTCGGACGGCATTTCGCCGCGCACGCTGCGCGGCGGCGCTTCCGAGCCGGACGGACGGGAGTTCTATGCGCGGTTGCGGCCGTTCAGGTCGCCTTATGGCGCCGTTTATGTGGTGGCCGACGAGCTGACGAATGCCGTGGCGATGGAGCTGGTGGGCGACAACGAGTGGCGGGGCCTGGTGCCCAGCGTCGGTGCGGCAGACACGAACCTCACCTGGTATTTCAAGGGAGTGAAGGCCTACGAGGGTCCGGGCTCCGACACCTTTTCAACGGGTACCGTGTGTTGGACCGAGCTGGCGCAGAGCGGCGTCGGGCGTGTGCCGTATGGCGGCGTCTGTGTGGAGACGAACGATTCCGGACGGATCCGCGTCAAAGTGGATGCGGGCGGTTACGTCATGATGACGCTGAACACGGAGACGAAGGACTACATGGCCCGGAGAGCCGAGTATCAGAACTTCAATGCGTGGCCCGCTCGAGCCGACAAGTTTTCCGAGAGCAGCGGGCAGAGCGCCAAACAGAGTTTCCTGAATACGTTTGAGGCGTGGCCGGTCAACACCGAGACAACCTACTCAGAGTTCTTCGACTTGTACTTGCCATCCACCAACGTTTATTCGCGTGAGCCGTTCGGAACGATGAGGAACTGGATTGCGGGCAGCGCGGCGTTTGTGGTCGAACGTGTAGAGGCGGATATCTACAACAAGCCCGTCCCTGGCGCTTTCCGCAATCAGGCGTTGCGCCTCAAGGGGGGCTCTAGTTCGCTCGGTCTGGGTTACGTGTACAACACGGTCGCTTCGCGAACGGACGGCATCAAACAGCTCTCCTTCAAATACCGGCTGGGGCAGCCTGCCAGCAATTTCGACGTGGCGTACGACCGGACCCGCTTCACGACCAACAACTATCTGGTTCGCGCAAATGCGAGATCATATGCTGCCATATCGCCGGAACAGCCCTCTTTCTCGCTCATCGGCTATTATCGCGATCCTGACAACTTTTATGAGTATCGGTTAACGCAAGTTCCCCATACGACCACTCTTGATCAGCGCATCAGCCACCAAATCTACAAATGGGTGGACGGAGTCCCGAGCTTGAAGGCTTCGGCCAATATTGATGGCTATAACTTGACCTCCTCCGGCATCACCATTGAAATGCGGCTGTATAATGCCTCAGCTTCATCAACGATGATCCGCTGTAGATTCGGTAGCTCGGATAATGTTGTAACCTTTACAGACAACTCGGCACCGATCCAGTCGGGGACCTATGGGGTCCTTTCTGCGGACTGTAAAGCCGGTTTTTCCGATATTTTTATACGGGGAACAACTGTGAATGCTGCGGAAAACACCGCGACAACGTTGACCAAGGTGTTGGACAGTACCCTTGGTTCCGCTGCTTTTAACGATTATGAGCTGACTTGGTATACGCCCGTGGGACGATTTGTCTTGGATAGCGGTTCTTCGCCGAAGGGAATCTACGCGGTGATTCCGGATCAGAAGCTTGGGGTTTACCTGCAAACCTCCAGCAAAGGGTCGACGAGCGAGCCCGCCGCGCCCGGGACGACGGCGTGGAAGAAGTTTCAGGAACTTTCAGTTTCCGGGTTCGGGTATTCGACCAACACGGTGACGATCAAGGATTGGCAGACGCAGTATGTGATGCTGCAGGTGCTGGGCATGACCAACACGCTCTCGGCGACCGATGTGGCGGTGGACGAATTGGCTGTGACGTCCTGGCGCGGGCAGCAGTCCGGTTCCGGGGCGGTGGATGATTGGTTGGCGACCGAGGCTTGGGTGGTGTCGAATAGTGTGGCAGAGGGGAATGTCGTTCAACTCGACCACTCGCGTGCGGACACGAATGCGGCGCAGGCGGTCCGTTCCATTCTGCTCGAGACCGGCATGGGCCTGATGGAGTTCGACTACCGCGTGCTCCGCGCGCCTGCGAAGCTCACGGTGCAGTACGCTCCCGAGCGCGACAGCGAGGCGTGGGAGGATGTCCAGTCCTTCGTGTTCAGCAATGTGACGTCTTGGGCGCACGCCTCGGCCTATCTAGGGACGAATGCGCCGGGGTATCTCCGTGTGCTCAATGACCGTCGCGGAGGTTATTCCAACGCGTGGGTCGAGATCAATAACGGCCTTGTGTGGGACGAGCCTGTGGTTGAGCAAACGGCTTGGCGCGCATACAACGTCAAAATCACCGACACGGATTTGCAGCGGGTGATGCTGGACAAGTCCAAGGCGTGTTTCTTGAACAACAGCACGACGCTCGATACCGATCCGATCCAGAATCAGAATCAGCCTAACTTGCAGTCCCCTGTGCTCCCTAACGGGTTGGGCGAACTCACGTTGATGGCGCGCGCTTACACCAACGCGCAGGCGTCGACGATTCAGGTCTACGCGTCCACAAACGGATGGGATGCCCCGACGAACCTCTGGTTCAAGATCAACGAGTTCTCGAACATCACCAACCTGTTTTTCAAGACGTATTCTTTCAAGCCGATCGACGGGCGCACGTATGACGCGATCAAGCTGGTGACGACGACGACGAATGGTTCCGCCCGCGCGTGCGTCGAAGAAGTCGTTGTCTCAGAACCTGTCTTTCCGGGCTTCGACATTATCAATGTGAAGGTGTTCGGCAGGGCCGGCAGCAGCATTACGGATCTGGACCGTTCCCAGCCGATCGACACCGATGACGTGGGCGTTCAGGCGGAGATCGCCAATAAGCAGCTCTCCCCGTCGAACATCACGATGTATGTCGATTATTACGTCGGGACGAACGTGTGGGGCGTGGGCAACTGGCCTTCGAATGCGGTTGTCTCATTGCCCATGGTGCAGATCGGCGCGACGACGTATCAGACCTATTCGACCAACGATATACCCCCGCAAGACAGCGATCAGGTGGTGCAGTATCGTGTGCGTGCGGAATATATGGGCGGGGTTCCGCTGGTTAAGGTGCAGGAGACGTTCGACAATCCGTCGTGGTATTATCCTGTGGACCTGAATAAGAAATATGCGGCACAAGGGTGGTCGCCGTATTATATCGTGTACGGAGTCCCCGTCGGTACGGTCTGGATCAATGAGGTGAACGCGACCGATTACGTGGTGTCCAACGGTGTGCCACAAACCGGTTTCTGGGATAACCCGTATATCGAGATCGCCGTGCCAGCTGGGGTCAATCTGGCCGGGTGGAGTGTGGATCTTGTTACGGACACCGGTTATGTGACGCGGTCCATCCCGATCCTTGACGACTATCCGGTCCAGGAGGCTGTGACCAACGGGTACGGCTTCTTTGTGATCGGCGAAAGATACCCGCAGGCGGGATTGCCCCCGCTGCCGGGCTTGGATTACACCTATGCGGGCCTGGCTTACTACATACCGAGCGTTTTCGCCGGCGGGTTGCGTTTGCGCCGCCCGATGGGGATGTATGAGCAGGCGATCGCCTACGATTGGGATCCAGTCAATTACGGCGGACCTGCATTCTCTGGAGAGACTTGGGCCGCTAACGATCCGGAAGGCCAGTTCGTCTATGTTGGGCGTGAGGAGAACAACGGGTCTCTCAGCGTCACGAACGGTACGGGCAAGGTGCGTGCCGATTGGGTGTTCCCTCTGTCTTGGACTCCCGGCCAGCCGAATATCGGGCAGAGCATCGAGCTTCCTGTGTTAGGCAGCTCCAATGTTTGGGTCATCTCAACTTTGAGCTCATTGAATGGAACGCAGAACGGACAGCGCAAGCTCTATGAGGCGTTCAGGATGCGGTCGGGGTCGAGTTCGAACATTCTGTATGTGGCTGATGACTGGTACCGCCTGTACTCGGTCAAAGTGAACCAGGTCGAGCAGCTCGGAACCCCAGACGGTGTTCAGTCCTTCCCTGTTCCTTTGGTTATGGTCCGGTCAAATGTGAACGTGGATGTCGAAATCGCCTTGAGGCGGGATATCGCTGATCTAAGCTTGAGCAGTGAGATGTTGAATTGGTTGTTGAGTTTCGGGGACGGGAAACTCGTGCCGAGCTATTATTATGGCACCGGGAGAGAACTTACGCTTACGGAACTCTATTGGTTGAATGCGAATCCGACTGTCACCAATCGGCTGGATGGCGGAATTGCGAACTTTAACTATGACCTGTCGACCAACTTCTTTGTGACAGTGTCGCTGGCTCTGAACGGCACGAACTGCACCACATTGCAGAGTGATGCGCGTTTGAAACTCGAAATGACACAATCTCTGATGGCGCCGAATTGGTGGATCGTAGGGCAGTATATCTTGGGCTCGGACTCGTTCGACACGAACCATCTTTGCCGGATACGTCTAGCCAACCCCTTCCCAGAGAAACTGCCCGCATGGGATCCGAAGAGCGCGTTCTTCCACTGGGTAATCGAAAGAGAAGATCCGCGCATCACGCCGGAGCCCTTGGTCAACAGCCTGCCATAGGCTGAAACGTTCTGCAGAAGCGCCTGCCCGTGTGGGCAGGCGCTTCTGTTTTCAGGCAACCGCAGGTCAACGCAGCCACGCCAGCCGATACCAGCGCACGAGAGCTCCCAAAAGAAACAGGCCGATCACTACGAGGAGCGCTTGCCGCTCTTTAGGTGTCAGATGCGAAAAAATATCGGTGAGCGCTCGAGGGCGCTTGGATTTGCGCGGTTCATATCGGACTCGCCTCGTTTTTCCCATGGCGTCACCTTACTGCGTTTGCCGCGGAAATCCAATAGGATTTTGATGGAAACAGTGCAAAGAGCCATATAGATATTTTGGGTCTAAGATGCTATATTACTGATTTCAACACATGGGATTCTGTTATGACCACACGCGAGTATGATTTCACGGCGATTGAGAAAAAGTGGCAGACGTATTGGGAGTCGAACAAGACGTTTAAAGTGGACGACTTTGACCCGGAAAAACCCAAGTTCTACTGCCTGGATATGTTCCCTTACCCGAGTGGTGCGGGTCTCCATGTGGGGCACCCGGAGGGGTATACTGCCACGGACATTCTCTGCCGGTACAAGCGCATGCGCGGGTTCAACGTGCTTCATCCGATGGGTTGGGACGCATTCGGATTGCCTGCCGAGCAGTACGCCGTAGAGACCGGAACGCATCCGTCGGTCACGACGGAGCGCAACATCAACCGGTTCCGCGAGCAGATCAAGGCGTTGGGGTTCAGTTACGACTGGGACCGCGAAGTCAACACGACGGATCCGAAATATTATCAGTGGACACAGTGGATTTTCGAGCAGCTCTACAAGAAGGGGTTGGCCTATGTGGCCGAAGTCCCGGTGAACTGGTGTCCTGCGCTCGGCACCGTGCTTGCGAACGAAGAGGTGATCGACGGGCGCAGCGAACGCGGCAACCATCCGGTTATCCGCAAGCCGATGCGGCAGTGGATGCTGCGGATCACCGATTACGCGGAGCGTTTGCTGGAGGATTTGGAGGGGCTCGACTGGTCCGAAGGGATCAAGGAGATGCAGCGGAACTGGATCGGTAAATCCGAAGGGGCGGAAGTGACTTTCGCCATCGCTGATTCGGATGCGTCGGTCACTGTCTATACCACTCGCCCGGACACGCTGTTCGGGGCCACGTATATGGTGCTCTCGCCGGAACATCCGCTGGTCGGGTCGATCACGACAGAGAAATGCCGCGCGGCCGTGGACCGATATCGCGAAGAGGCTGCTCGTAAAAGCGACATGGACCGCACCGAACTCAATACCGAGAAGACCGGTGTTTTTACCGGCGCGTTTGCGGTCAATCCCGTGACCGGCGGAAAGATCCCGGTCTGGATCGCGGACTACGTGTTGATCAGTTATGGCACCGGAGCGATCATGGCCGTTCCCGCGCATGACACGCGCGACTTTGATTTTGCCCAGGCGTTCTCGATCCCGGTGATCTGCATCATCGAGCCTGACGCCAAAGAGGCCGCGGCGGCCGGGGTCGATGTGGCCTCCGTGCTGGAGGGGAAGGCCTGCTGGACTGGAAACGGCCGTATGATTCGGTCGGCCAATGCGCACGGGCTCGATATTAACGGGATGGAAGTCTCGGACTCCAAGCGGGCAACCATTGCGTGGCTCGAAGCCCGTGGGATCGGAAAAGGCGCGGTGAAATATAAGCTGCGCGATTGGCTGTTCAGCCGTCAGCGCTACTGGGGAGAACCGTTCCCGGTCATTCACATGGAGGACGGCAGCATGCGTCTGGTGGACGAAGCCGACCTGCCGCTGACTTTGCCCGAGCTTGACGACTTCAAGCCTACCGGCACGGGAGAGCCGCCGTTGTCAAAGGCCGGTGCCTGGCTTGATTACACCGATCCTGTCACCGGGCTTAAAGGACGCCGTGAGACCAACACGATGCCGCAGTGGGCGGGCTCCTGCTGGTACTACCTGCGTTACATCGACCCGCACAACGGACGGGCGGCGGTTGACCCCGCGAAAGAGAAATACTGGATGCCGGTGGACCTTTATGTGGGTGGCGCCGAACATGCGGTGCTGCATCTTCTGTACGCGCGTTTCTGGCACAAGGTGCTGTTCGACCTTGGCTTTGTTTCCACCAAGGAGCCGTTCCAGAAACTGGTCAACCAAGGCATGATTCTCGGGCTTTCATACAAGGACACACGCGGCGCGCTGGTCCCTATGGAGCTGGTTGAACTGCGGGCGGAAGGCGCTTTCCACAAAGAGTCGGGAGAAAAGCTCATCGAGTTTCCCGCCAAAATGTCGAAATCGCTCAAGAACGTGGTCAATCCCGACGATGTGATCCGCGAGTATGGGGCGGACAGCATGCGGCTTTACGAGATGTTCATGGGGCCGCTCGAAGCGGTGAAGCCATGGAACACCAAAGGTGTGGAGGGCGTCTTCCGTTTTCTTAAGCGTTCGTTCCGTATGGTCGTCGAGCAGCCGATCACGAATGATCCTCTGACAGACGGACAGCGGCGTCTGTTGCACGCGACGATCAAAAAGGTGACGGACGACCTTGAGACGATGAGTTTCAACACGGCGATCAGCCAGATGATGATTTTCATCAACGAATTCTCGGGCGCGAACAAGCCGCTTCCGCGCGAAGCCGCAGAACCCTACGTGCTTCTGTTGGCGCCCTTCGCGCCACACCTGTGCGAGGAGCTGTGGGACTCGCTTGGACACAGGGAGTCGCTTGCCTACGTGCCATGGCCCGCGTACAATGCGGACTATCTCAAGGTCGACGAGGTTGAAGTGCTGGTCCAGGTTTTGGGCAAGGCCAAAGCCCGCGTCATGATGCCTGCGGGCTCGGACGAGGCGGCTATGAAGGAGCTTGCGCTGGCGCAGCCGTCTGTGCAAGAGGCGGTGTCAGGCAAGACCATCCGCAAAGTGATCTGCGTGCCCAATCGACTGATCAACATTGTGGCGAGTTGAGCATGTCTCAGTCTCATTGAGACAGAATGACACGGCTACTGCGCCGTAAGGTCAAGAAATACGGCCTTTTGCGCGGTGGTATGCTTTTTGCATTGTCTGTATTGTCTTAACCAGGAAAGTGAGGTTCTGATGTTTTTCGATTTAAACTACATGATTTTTGTCATGCTTCCGGCTTTGGTCCTGGCTGGTATGGCGTCGCTGATGGTCAAGGTCACCTTCAGCCGCTACTCGAAAGTGCGGTGTTATTCAGGGATGACGGGTGCTCAGGCTGCTGAGCGAATGATGCGAACCAACGGCATCTTCGATGTGAATGTGGAGGAGACCCGCGGGTTCCTGTCGGATCATTACGACCCGGTCAAGAAGGTCTTGCGGCTGTCGCCTGACGTGTATAGGTCAAATTCCCTCGCGGCGGTCGGGGTGGCCTGCCACGAGGCGGGGCATGCGCTGCAACATGCCCAGGCTTACATTCCGCTGACGTTACGGACGGTGCTGGTTCCCGTGACGAATATCAGCAGCATGTTTGCGGCGTATGTCGTGATGGCGGGGTTCATGT
>Ga0209066_10000993_pt1 | contig 39234 bp, 38 predicted proteins | sample All_14_2_FD_187198 | JGI IMG/M metagenome (GOLD analysis project Ga0209066, IMG submission 187198) | Freshwater microbial communities in response to fracking from Pennsylvania, USA - Allegheny Zone_MetaG_DW_15 (SPAdes) (version 2) ... | reverse complement strand
GATTTGCCGGCCGGCCGCGCCTCGGCGGGTAACAGTACCACGGCGGCAGCGGCCGTGGCCAGGACCATGACCGAAGCCGTGACGAAGGCGTACCGCCAGTGCAGGGGCGGGTGGATCCACCCGCCCAGCAGCCGCCCGCCCAGACCGCCCACGACCGTGGCCGAGACGTAGGAGCCCATGACCACGTTCAGGCGCTCCACGGGCAGGTTGCGGGTCAGGTAGGCCGCCAGGCAGGTGGTCAGGGCCGGGATGCCGAGCCCCTGCACCAGGCGCAGGGCGATGATGGCGTCGAGACTTTCGGTCAGGGCGCAGGCGATCCCCGCCGCGGCGACCACGGTTCCGCCGACGGCGATGAAGGGCTTGACCGGGTACATGTCGGCCAGCCGCCCGAAGACGAGGGTCGAGAGGGCCACCCCGAGGATGACCATGGACACGGTCTGGGCGGCCCGGGAGATGGATACGCCGAACTCCGCCTGCAGCACGGGCAGCACGGGCTGGACCAGATAGATGGTGGTGAAGCTGGCCGAAACCAGGGCGAAGACCAGGGCCTGCAGGGCCAGAGGCGAGAGCTGCTTCATGGACAAGGTCCTTGGGAGGGCGGATGGGAGAGGCCCCTGACCCGAGGCGGGGCCGGCCGGAGTCGTGGGCCGCGGGCGCGGCTCAGAGAGGGACTGCTCCTTCGGGCGGGGGCTCCTCGACGCAGCGCATCAGGACGTGGGGGATGCCGGCCTCCATGAACTCCTCTCCGCAGGCGCAGAAGCCGTGCCGGGCGTAGAATCCGAGGGCCCGGGTCTGGGCGTTCAGGACGAAGCGGTGGAAACCGTGCTCCCGGCACTGGTCGAGCATGAAGGCCAGGAGCATCCCGCCGATGCCCCGGCCGCGCCAGGCCCTGCGCACGGCCAGGCGCTGCAGCTTGGCCTCGCCGGCCAGGAAGCGGATGCGGCCGCAGGCCACGGGCTCCCCGTCGATCACGCCCAGGACGTGCAGGGCGGAGTGGTCGCGCCCGTCCATCTCCTCGGCGCAGGAAATCCCCTGCTCCTCCATGAAAACGATGGCCCGGATCATGGCCACCTTGACGAGTTCGTCCGCCGTCGTGACGAGTCTGAACATCGGCGATCCTCAAGAGAGAGCGCCGGCCCAAGGGCCGGCGCCGGTCATTTTGATGGTTGGGCGGGTGCGGCCGGACCCGCCGTGGCGTTGGGCGCCTTTGCCGCCGGGGCCTGTCCGGTGACGTTGGACGCGGGCGCGGCCTGCTCCGTGGCGTTGGTCTGCCTGCCGCCGAAAAGCGGCTTCAGCGCGTCCGCCAGTTGCCCGATGTACCCCTTGTCCCAGGCCATGCCAAGGGCGACGAAGAGGGCCAGGATGACGGCCCAGCGTTTCCACGGGGTCTTTTTCTCGGCAAAGGGGTCGCGCAGGGAGCGCTGGGCGCCCTTGGGCAGCTCCGCCACCTTGGTCAGGGTCGCGCCGAAGGGGATGTTGATGCTGGCCCGGGTGTTCACGGCCCAGCCGCATGCGTCGAGGATCGGGCCGAGGTTGCGCTGCCTGAGTTTCAGGTAGGCGATGAGCATGGACGGGCCCGAGATCATGAGCAGCACTCCGCCCACCACCAGCGGCATCTGCCACACGGCCAGGGACAGGAAGCCGCCCAGGACGGTTGCGATGGCCGTGCCGATGGCGCCCAGGGCCAGGCCGATGGCGGCGAAGATGCCGGCGAACTTGCCCACGTCGAAGGGCGGCTTGACCGCCGCGTCGGGTTTGGCGCCTACATCCGCCAGCTTGGCGCCGGCGTTCGCGCTCACCGCGCTGTCCTTGGCCGCGGCGAACTTGGCGATCTGCTCCCCGACCATCCGCCCCATCCGTTTGTAGGGCAGCCAGAAAGCCTGGCGCACGCTGATGGGGTGCTCGATGATCTTGACGATGGCCGCGTCCCAGTCCTGGCCTTCGCGGTCGTAGAAGATGCCGTTGCGGCCGACCATGAGGTTGTCCGCGTCGCCCCCCGTGAAGGCCGCGGCGATGAACATCTGCTCGGTGCTGCCCCGCCGGGTGCAGCGGCAGTAAGCCAGGTAGGTCTGGCTCAGGGCGGCCAGGGTCGCGTGGGCGTCGGGGGACTCGACGCGGATGCACAGCTCGCAGGCCCGTCCGTCCAGGTACAGTGTGCCGGCCTGGAAGACCGCCTTGCGGTCCTGGACGTAGAAGTCGCGGAAGGAGACGAAGTTGTTCAGCAGGACCAGGAGGTCGCGGGTGCAGTGCACGAGCCGGATGACGCCCTCGAAGCTCTCGACCTGCTCTGCCAGGCTCAGATCCTCCTCCAGGACCTTGGCCAGCCGGTCCCGGGCGTCGCCGGCCAGGAGCGCCCGGACCCGGTCGGGCCCCAGGGCCTCGACCTCGATCCCGGCCTTGACCGCCTGCCACGCCTCGTAGGGGGCCATGAGGGACTTGAGGCGCTCCCATCCTTCGGCATCGAGGCTGTCGGCTTCCCCGAGAAGAGGGGTGACGACTAGGGTGCGGAATGTCGTCAGGGCGGCAGCCCAGGCCGGATTGACCCCGCTGCCCAGGGGCAGCGCCCGGCCGGCTTCGATGCGGGCCAGGGGCAGTCGTTCGAGTTCGGGATCGGCGGCCAGGTCCCGCAGGGACAGACCCTCGTAGGTGGCCAGGGCCGGGCTCAGGGCCTCGCCGGCCTTGGGGTCGTAGGCCGCCAGGGCGCAGCGCGTGAAATAGTCGTCGATCTTGGCCCGCAGCGTCCGCATGCAGTCCGCCGCGTCCGCCGTGCCGTCGCCCAGGGGCATGACCGCCGGGGTCTGGCCTTCCTCCCACCAGGCGGCATGCAGGGCCGCGGCCTGAAAGAACGCCTCGATCTGCTCGGCCCCGATCCCGTCCGCGCCGCCCCGGTCCGGGACGCTGCCGACGCAGGCCATGATCTCCTCGATGAGCGCGTGCGTGTCCTCGTCGCGGGCCGAGGCCGGGGTGATCACGCCGTCGCCGTTGAAGGGCGAGTCGTGGAGCAGCGTTTCGGTGCCGGCCACGTCCTCGACGGAAATTTCCTCCATCCCCGGCTTGTTCAGGAAGTTGAGGATCTGCCTGGCGGCGGCCAGCAGGCGCCGCCCTTCGGGGTCGGCTTCGTTGATGGCCGCCAGGGGCAGGGCCTCCCGGCCTTCCATGACGGGTTTGAGGTCGCGCAGCACGGTGCAGACCCAGCGCACGGCGGCCAGGATCTCCGGGACGCGCACGCGGTCGTCGCCGTCGGTGTCGAGCAGGGCCAGGGTGCGGCGGTCGAACTCCAGCCCCGTGACCGGGCAGCTCAGGGCCGCCCAGAGCTTCTGGTCGAGTTCGCTCAGGTGGAGAAGGTCCTCGGCGGAATCGAGACGGACCTGGTCGAAACCTCCCAGACGGAAAAAACGCCAGCGGTGTGTGGAAACTGCTCCGGTATCCATGCGTGTTCCTCGCGTAATAATGATACGGGAAAGTGAGACGATGGAATCAGGTACGCCCAATACGCATGTCAGATCAAGGAAGAATGAGGTCTGACAGAGGTTGAACGCTTTATTTCCGGGCGGCACCGAGTATGCGGTGCAACGCGGCGACCTTCCCCCGTATGTCCGGCGTCCCGACGATTTCGGTCACCAGGGCCGGGCAGCGCGCCCCGTGAGCGGCCACCTCGGTCAGGTTGCTCTCCTTGATGCCGCCGATGGCCACGAAGGGCAGGTCGATTTCCCGGACCACGAAGTCCAGGTAGGTCAGGCCCACGGGCGCGCAGACGTCGTCCTTGGTCTGCGTGGCGAAGATCGGCCCCACGCCGATGTAATCCGCGCCTGCGGCCACGGCCGCCCGGGCCTGCTCGGGCGAGTGGGTCGAGAGGCCGATGGCGCGCCCTTCGCCCACCAGGGAGCGCACTGCCGCCACGGGCAGGTCCTCCTGGCCCACGTGCACGCCGTCGGCGTCGACCAGCAGGGCCAGGTCGATGTCGTCGTTGACGATGAAGGCCGCGCCGGCCTGGCGTGTCATGGCGCGCAGGGCCAGACATTCCTCGTATTTGGCGCCCATCTTCTTCGTCTTCTCGCGGTACTGGACGATGCGCACGCCCGCGTCGAGCATGGCCCGGACCACGTCCGGGTTGCTGCGGCCCAGGGAGAATTTCTCGGCGGTCAGCCCGTAGATGCCGCCCCGGCGGACGAGGTCGGTGACGAGATGGCGTCCGTTCATGGTCTTTTCTCCTGATAGAGGGTGAGGAAGTGGTGCAGGACGGCGTCGGCCTGCATGGCCGCGGCCATGCCCACGCCGGGGGAGAGGGGCGGCGTGGCCGCGTCGCAGGGCGTGGACAGGTCGCCGACCAGGACGAGGTTCGGCAGCGGCCGCGACACGCCCATGCGTCCCGCGACGCCGGCCCCGCCCAGCCCCGACGCGCCGACCACCAGCCGTCCCGTGGGCAGGAGCGTCTCGACGATGAGCTTCTTGGTCCGGGCGTCGTCCACGGCTTCGACCACGGCCCGGCAGGAGCCGAACAGCTCCGCCATGCTTCCCGCGTCCACGGCCCGGACGTGGGCCTTTATTCGCGCGTCCGGGTTCACGGCCTGCAGGTTGTCGCGCAGGGCCAGGACCTTGGGCCGCCCGACCTGGGCCAGGGTGAAGTGCTGGCGGTTGAGGTTGGACGGCTCCACCGCGTCCGGGTCGGCCAGTACCAGGTCGGCGAAGCCGGAGCGGACCAGATGCATGGCGCAGTTGGAACCCAGTCCTCCGGCCCCGATGATTCCGACCCGGACCGTACGCAGGAAGGCGATGAACCCTTCGTCCAGATACCGGGCCAGGCCGCGCTCGAAGGCGTTCACGCGCTCGCCTCCAGGGGTTCCCAGTCCTTGAAGACGGGCTGGTAGCCGCGGCCCTTCAGCATGGCGCAGACCTCGGCCACGCTGCGCGGGTCCGAGATCTCGAACTGGCCGGTTTCCGCCGCCTTGGCGTGCCCGCCCACGGCCGTACTGACGCCCGCCGACATCCGCGTCACTCCCAGGGGCAGGATGTTGTCGCGGAAGGCCGGCGTCTCGCGGGTGGAGATGGTGATGGACAGGCGCGGCAGGAAGATGCGCAGGGCCGTCATGGCCTGGACCAGTTCGCGGTCGGACACGGGACGGGCCGGCTGGAACGCCCCGGCGTGGGGCCGCATGCGCGGCAGGGACGCGGCCACGTCGACCCCGGGGTAGCGTTTCATGAGCCAGGCCGCGTGCAGGCCCGTGACGTAGATCTCCCGCCGCCAGTCGGTCAGCCCCAGCAGGGCGCCGATGTTGACCACGCGCAGGCCCGCCTCGGCCCCGCGCATGGGGGTGTCCAGGCGCCAGGCATAGTCGCGCTTGGGGCCGGCCGGGTGCAGCTCGGCGTAGAGGTCCGGGTCGTAGGTCTCCTGGAACACGGTCAGCCCGTCCACGCCGGCCGCGGCCAGACGTTTGTAGTCGTCCGTGGCCATGGGGAAGACCTCCACGGCCATGGACGGGAACAGGGGGCGCAGGGTGCGCACGCAGTCCTCCAGATAGTCCACCCCGGCCCTGGCCGGCGACTCGCCCGTCAGGAGCAGCAGCTGCCGCAGGCCCGTGGCGGCGATGGCCTCGCCCTCGGCCCGCACCTCGTCCATGGTCAGGCGGGAGCGGGGGATGGGGTTGGGGGCCGCGAAGCCGCAGTAGCGGCAGTGGTTGGCGCAGTGGTTGGAGACGTAGAGGGGGGTGAAGAGGCTGACGGTGCGGCCGAAGCGGCGCAGGGTCAGGTCGCGGGCGCGCCCGGCCATGGCCTCCAGATGCTGGCCCGCGGCCGGGGAGAGCAGGGCCAGGAAACCGTCCTCGCCGACGCGCTCATGTTCCAGGGCGCGCAGGGCATCGTGGCCGGTCGCGGCGGCCATTCGCTCCTCCAGCGGTTCGCGGTGCAGGCGCAGAGCCTCGGGCAGGAAGCTCATGCCGCGCCCCCCGTTTCGTCCAGGAAGCCCGTCAGGGGGGACGAGGCCCGGGCCAGGGCGGACACGGCCCCGGGTCCGGCCAGGCAGGCCTCGCGCCCGGCGGCCACGGCCCGGCCGAAGGCCCGGCCCATGAGCACCGGGTCCGCGGCCGTGGCGATGGCCGTGTTGACCAGGCAGGCCGCCGCGCCCATCTCCATGGCCTGGCAGGCCTGGCTGGGCGTGCCGATGCCGGCGTCGACGATGATGGGCAGGTCCATTTCCTCGATGAGGATGCGGATCATCTCCTCGGTCCGCAGGCCGCGGTTGGTGCCGATGGGCGCGCCCAGGGGCATGATGGCCGCGGCCCCGGCGTCGGCCAGGGAGCGGGCCACGTAGAGGTCCGGGTTCATGTACGGCAGCACGACGAAGCCCTCCTTGGCCAGAATTTCCGTGGCTCTGGCCGTCTCGTAGCCGTCGGGTAGGAGGTGGCGGTTGTCGGAGATGACCTCGATCTTGATCCAGTCCCCGCAGCCCATGGCCCGGGCCAGGCGGGCGATGCGCACGGCCTCGTCGGCGGTGCGCGCCCCCGAGGTGTTGGGGAGCAGGGTCATGTGGCCGGGGATGTGGCGCATGACGTTGTCCGCGCGGCCGTCCAGGTCCACGCGGCGCAGGGCCACGGTGATGACCTGGGAGCCCGAGGCCTCGCACACGGCCGGGATGAGGCCGTCGTCGCCGTACTTGCCCGTGCCCGTGAAGAGGCGGCTGGTCAGGCGCTTGCCGCCCAGTTCGAAGATATCGGTGTGTTCCATGACGGTTCTCGCTGTTGGTGGTGGGGGAAGGTGGACGGCGCGCGCTCAGCCGCCGCCGACGAAGCTCAGCAGTTCGAGGCGGTCGCCGTCGCGAAGGACGGTTGCGGCGAACTGCGCTCCGGGCACGATGTCGCGGTTGAGCTCCGCCACGACCACGGCCGGGTCGAGGTTCATGGTCAGGACCAGGTCGTGCAGGGTCTGGCCCGGCGCGATGTGGCGGCTTTCGCCGTTGAGGGTGATGTGCATGGCTGCCTCCGCGTTCTGTGTCGCAAGCGGGGGGAGGCGAAAGAAAAACCGCGCCGGGGAGGCGCGGTTCGATGGGTGGACGGTTCCGGAACCAGCTTCCCTCCGGCAGCATGAACTGCGTCAGGTTCAAAGGGTCGGGAACCAGTCCCCTCTCAGCCCTGTCGGGCTCCCCCAGCTTGTGTGCAGAGACGTGTACGGCGTATAGCCGCCGCTGTAAAGCTCCGGCCTAGCAGGCCGCCCCAAAACGGCGATCTGCTGCGTCAGCGAAAAAAGCCAGACCGCTTATGTATTCCCAATACACTGCGCGCCCTGGCTTTTTTCGCTTCCTTGCATCTCACCATTTTTGAACGGCCTGCGAATTTTGAGTATACAGTCAGCTAATCGGCGATGCCCATGAGCGTGAACAGGTAGAAGGTCGCCCCGGCGATGAGGGCCGAGGCCGGTATGGTCAGAATCCAGGCCACCACGAGGTTGCCGGCGATGCCCCAGCGCACGGCCGAGAGGCGCTTGGTCGCGCCCACTCCGAAGACGCAGGCGCTGATGGTGTGGGTGGTGGAGATGGGCGCCCCGACCAGGGACGCTCCGGTGATGACCATGGCCGCCGACGTCTCGGCCGCGAAGCCGTGCACCGGCTCCAGCTTGAAGATGCGGTGTCCCATGGTCTTGACGATCTTCCAGCCGCCCAGGGCCGTGCCCATGGCCATGGCCAGGGCGCAGGCCAGCTTGACCCACAGGGGCACGTGGATGGTGTCGATCTCGTGGAAGATGAAGAGGGCCAGCGTGATGATGCCCATGGTCTTCTGGGCGTCGTTCAGGCCGTGGCTGGTGGCCATGAAGGCCGACGACAGGATCTGCAGCTTCTCGAACCAGCGCGACACGCTGTGCCTGTTGGCCCGCCAGAAGAGGAGCATGATGATCGTCATGACCACGTAGCTGACCCCGAAGCCCGCCAGGGGCGAGAGCACCAGCGGCAGCAGGACCTTCTTGAAAATCGACAGGCCGTTCAGGGAGGAGAACCCGGCGTGGCAGATGGCCGCGCCCATGAGCCCGCCGATGAGGGCGTGGGAGGACGACGACGGGATGCCGTAGTACCAGGTGATGAGGTTCCAGGCGATGGCCCCGATGAGGGCGGCCAGGACGAGGATCTGGCTGCCCATGACCATGTCCGTGTTGACGATGCCCGAGCCCAGGGTGTGGGCCACCTCCTCGCCCAGGAGGGCTCCGAAGAGGTTCAGGCCGGCCGCCATCATCACCGCCGAGCGGGGCGACATGACCTTGGTCGAAACCACCGTGGCGATGGCGTTGGCGCAGTCGTGGGCCCCGTTGGTGAAGTCGAAGACCAGGGCCACCAGGATGATGATGACGAGCAGGATCGGCAGCTCAGGCATTTTTCAGCACCACTTCCTCGATGGCGTCGGCCAGGTCGTCGATGCGCTCGATGGCCATCTCGAATCGATCGTAGACCTGGGTCCAGCGCATGATGTCGATGACCTCCTTGGTGTCGCCCGTCTCCACGTCGTGCAGCTCGGCCAGGCCCGTGGAGAAGAGCATCTCGCACTCGGTCTTGAGCTCCTTGACCTTGCGCATGGTGTCGGACACGTCGCGTTTGCTTTCGAGGCAGCAGATCATCTCCCCCGTCAGGGCGGTCATGGCCAGGATGTTGCGGGCCATCTTGCGGGCGGGGAAGCGGATGTAGTCGAAGGCGCACAGGCGCATGCGCGAGGCGATGGCCGTGATCCGGTTGATCGAATCCTCCTGGGTCATGTTCAACCGGTAGATGTCCTCGCGGTCGATGGGGGTGATGAAGGTCTGGGAAAGCTCCCTGGCGATCTCGCGGCAGAGCGCGTCGGCGTCGGCCTCGATGAGGGTCACGGTCTTGCAGGCCGCGTCCACGCAGGTCAGGTCCTCGACGATCCTGGCCAGTTGCCCGGCGGATTCGTTCAGGATGCGGTTCTGCCTGTTGAGGAGCTCGAAAAAGTGTATGTTCCTGGGGAAAATGGAAAATGCCATGGGCAGGGACTCCGGCGTTGTGATTGCAGCCTCGGGAGACCCGGAGAACGGAGCGCTCCGGGCGGTTCCGGCGGGCGGGGCCAGCCGCGAACGCGAAGACTTTAATGCCGCGATCGGATTGGCGCAATGCTTCTCGTCATACAAAAGTCACATTTTGTGAAGAAATGTGACAAGATGGTGACGGAGGAGAAAGAGTCCGTAAATCAGGGGGATGCAGGAAGGGGCATGGGGTGCGGAACCCCATGCCCCGCAATGGCTATTTGGCGTATTCGTAGCGCTTGGTCACACGGTCCGACAGCTGGGCGTAGGCGAATCCGGCCTGGCGGGCCTTGGCGAAGCGCTCCTCGGCCTCCTGGCTGCACATGTCGCAGCCCTGGACGGGAACGTGCAGGCCCAGGCAGCGCGGCGTGTCGGCCGTCTCGCTCTCGACGATCAAGAGGCCCGGGCAGTGGGGGCAGTCCTTGAGGCGTTCGACCTGGTTCTCGGTGATGTCGTCGGTGTCGTAGTAGATGGAGCGGCGGCGCACGAAATACCCGCCCTCGCGCACGGCGTCCGACGGCCTGGGGTTGAAGTAGACCTCGGGCAGCTGGTCGCACAGGGCCGAGAGGTAGTCCATGGTGGACTTCTGCTCGCGGATCTTCTCGCGGTCCAGTTCCGGCTCCTGCACGGCCGAGAAGTCAACGCCGGCCAGGGCCAGGCTGATGCCGAGGTTGACGTAGGGCAGGGCACCCTTGATGGCGTAGCCGCCCTCGAGCACGGCGATGTCGGGCTTGAGCATTTCGGTCAGCCGCGCGTAGCCCTGGGCCGTGAAGTTCATGTTCGTGATGGGGTCCGAGAAGTGGTTGTCCTGGCCCGCGGAGTTGATGATCAGGTCCGGCTTGAAGTGGTCCAGGATGGGCATGACGATGCGCTCCACGGTCATCAGGTAGCCTTCGTCCGAGGTGCGCGGCGGCATGGGCACGTTGATGGTCCGCCCCAGGGCCTTGGGGCCGCCGCACTCCGACGGGAAGCCCGTGCCCGGGTACAGGGTGCGCCCGTCCTGGTGCAGGGAGATGAAGAGCACGTCGGGGTCGTGCCAGTAGATGTCCTGGGTGCCGTCGCCGTGATGGCAGTCCGTGTCCACAACGGCCACGCGCAGGTTGCCGTAGTGCTCGCGGATCCACTCGATCATCACGGCCTCGATGTTGATGTTGCAGAAGCCGCGGCTACCGTGGACCGTGCGCATGGCGTGGTGTCCGGGGGGGCGCACCACGGCGAAGGCGCGCTGCCTCTCCTTCTCCATGACCAGCTGGGCGGCGCGGATGACGCCGCCGGCGGAGATGAGGTGGGAGTCGGTGCAGACGGCCTGCACGTTCGGGAAGCAGAAGTGGGGGCGCAGGATGTCCTTTTGCGTGGCCACCAGGGGGCGGTATTCGCGGATGCCGTCGATGTCGAAGATGCCTTCCTCCCGGAACTGGTCCTGGGTGTAGAGGAGGCGCTCCTCGCGCTCGGGGTGGGTCGGCGAGATGGCCCAGTCGAAGGCCGGGAAGAATATGATGCCGAGGCTGTTGCGTGCGGTGAGCATGGTCCCTCCGTTCAAGGCTCCAGGGTGGTGATGACGCCGGGCCGCATCTGGCAGCGGACGCGGATGTTGCGGCCGATGGTGTAGTGGCCTTCGACCATGTTGAAGGCGTCGGCCTGGATGACCTGGATGTCGCCCTCCTCGGCCGGGATGCCCTGGCGGTCGAGCTCGGCGCGCAGCATGGTGGTGGCGTCGTGCACGGCCTCGTCCAGGGTGTATGTGCGTTTGATGGGCTTGTGGATGCCCAGGCCCGGCACCGTGAAGCTGCCGCGCGAGGTGTCCACGGTCAGGACCAGGGACTGGGTCGGCCGGGTCAGGCAGGCGCCGATGGCGTTGGCCACCTGGGCGTGCCGGGGGGCGATGACGGGCAGGCCGAAAGTCTCCTCCAGCAGGGGGACCATGGCCTCGGCCGGGCCGCCGATGACCAGGATGCGAACCGGCTTCACCGTGCGGTCCTCCAGGATTTCCTGGATGGTGTACACGGGTCGGGAGTTGATGGCGCCGATGAAGGCGTCGACCTTGCGCTTGAGGATCGACATGGCCATGTGCACGGCCTGCTCCGCGCATTCGCGGGCTGAGAGGCCCTGGGCCATGGCCACTTCCTTGATGCCCTTGGCCGATCGCTCGCGGTCCCCGAAGGCGGCGTGGCCCAGGACGTTCATGGCGTCCATGAGGGCCGGGGCCGGGCCGCCGGCGGCCATGCACGGGCCGTGGCGGTCGGGGCCGACGCTGAGCTGCCCGCCGCGGGAGCTGATGAACGAGTCGCCGCCGATGCCTATGGACTCGACCTTCAGGGCTCGGACCAGGGTCGGGTGCTCGCCGATGGAGATGCCGTCGCGCTCCAGGAGCGGGATGCCGTCCAGGAGCACGGCCATGTCCGTGGTGGTGCCGCCGATGTCGAGGATGAGGGCGTCCTCTGTCTGCGGGGCGGTGCTGAGTATCCCCATGACCGAGGCGGCCGGGCCGGAAAAGATGGACTGCACCGGGATTTCCCGGGCGAGCTTCAGGGGCATGGTGCCGCCGTCGGCCTTGACGATGTTGATGTCGGCCTGGATGTGCAGATCCCGCAGACTCTGCTCCAGGGCGTCGGCAAAGGTGTTGAAGGTGCGCCAGACGGCCGAGTTGTAGTAGACGGTGCTCACGCGTCGGCCGAAATTCAGGGATTCGGACACGCGGTGCCCCTGGGTCACGAAGTCGGCCTGAGGGGCCAGGGCATCGGCGATGGCCGTTTCCTGCTCGGGGTTGCGCGTGCAGAACTTGCCGACCACGCCGTAGACGCGGATGCCATCTTCCCGGCAGCGCGCTGCCAGCGGTTTGATGTGCTCCGGGCGGACCTTGGCCGAGACGGCCCCGCGATGGTCCACGCAGCCGGGAAGCACATGGTATTGCGCGCCCAGAGCGTAGGACTGGGGGTTGATGCCGGGGCCGGGGATGACGAACATGCCGACTTTTTCGGTACGTCCGGTCACGATGGAGTTGGTGGACAGGGTCGTGCTCAGGTTGAGGGTGCGGATTTCCGCTCCCTTGCAGTCCTTGAGGATGAGGCAGAGCACTTCGGAGATGGTCGCGAGCAGGTTGTCGTGATCCGTGGGCACCTTGGCCATGGCTTCCACCCGGCCGTCCCGGATGCAGACGCCGTCCGTGTGGGTTCCGCCGACATCGATTCCGATAAGCATATATCCGATCCTTGGGGCTGACGGTTGGCCGGGGCGGACGCCGCGGCTTCCGGGCGGCTTCGCCGGCCCGGTGTGCTCGGGCGGGCTGAAGTCGGACTTGAGTTTTTTCCGGGCATGCAGCACCTCTGGCCGCATGTGTCGGAGTCTGGTGACTCCGGGCTGGAGAAACGCAAGTTGCTTTTTCAGGTTGCATATTTACCGGACTGCAGGCGAAGCGCAAGCAGAATTCCGTAAACGGAGGGATATGATGGATAAACAGCTGGTGGACGGTTTTCTGGACTGCGTGCGGGAGGCCGGGCGGGTGGTGCGCGAGCAGTGGAACGACCCCAGGGAGATCGCCTTCAAGGGGCGCATCGACCTGGTCACCCAGACCGACCTGGCCGTGGAGCGCCTGCTGTCCGAACGCCTGCCCGCGCTTTTGCCGGGATCGTCCGTGCTGGCCGAGGAGTCGCATACGACCCTGGTTCCCGGCGACCTGACGTGGATCGTGGACCCGGTGGACGGAACCACGAACTACGCGCACCGGATTCCGATGGTCGCCGTCTCCGTGGCCCTGTGGCGCGGGGGGCGGGTGGAACTCGGCGCGGTGTTCCTGCCCGTCATGGACGAGCTTTTCTGGGCCGTCAGGGGCCAGGGCGCGTTCCTGAACGGCGAACGCATCCGCGTCAGCGGCGAGGCGGTCATGCAGTCGGCCCTGATCGCAACCGGGTTTCCGTATTCGTTTTATGCGGAGATCGACGAGGTCTGCGCGCGCCTGCGCCGCGTGCTGCTGGCTTCCCAGGGCATCCGGAGGATGGGCGCGGCGGCCGTGGACCTGGCCTACACGGCCTGCGGCAGGCTCGACGGCTATTACGAGACGGGGCTCAAGCCCTGGGACACGGCCGCGGGATGGCTCCTGGTGGAGGAAGCCGGAGGCCGCGTCAGCGCCCTGGACGGGAACTATGCTCTGGGCAGCCACATGATCGTGGCCACGAACGGCGCCGTGCACGACGAGTTGCGGAAGCTGCTGCGGCTCGGGGACGAGGCGTGAGGCCCCGGGGTCAGATGTCGATGTCCAGGGACGAGAGCGGTGCGACCAGGTCCCCCTTGGAGTTGTAGAGCCCTGCATCGGGCTGCCCTGCCGGGGCGCCCTGGCCCTGTCCGGAATGCTGCTTCCGGTGCTTCTTGCGCTGGTGGGTCAGATCCCAGGAGGGCTGTCCGTCCCTCCATCGCCGCTGCGAGTCGGATTCGAGAACGCGCAGGCCCATGCCCGCCTCCTTGGCCGTCCGTGGCCGCTGTCGTTGCGTGGGAAGGGCTTCCATGCCCATGTACGTACTATCGGACGTCCGTCGAAAAACTTGAATCCGCGTTTGTGCGTCCTCGGCGACATGAAATGGCCCCCGGTGAACCCACCGGGGGCCTTCTTGCGGAGCGTCGCCCGCAATGAGCGTCATGCCTGTTCCGTCAGACCGAGCTGTCCAGGAGCGTACCCCGGCCCGTGTAAACGGGCATGAGCACATCCGTCTGGAAGGTGTACGAGTTCTGGTTCTGAAGCCGGTTGGTGTTTCTGTTCATGTAGTCGATGGTCGTGCTGACCACGGCCGCCCCGAAGGTCTCCCTGTCGAAGGGCGCGGCTTTCGGGGCCCCGCCGCCGTGCATGGAGTCGAGAGTCTTCCCGACCACGGCGGCGCCGAAGGTCGTCTTGTCGTAGACGGGGGCGTATCCCCCCGACATGCCTTGAATGTCCATGACTCCTCCCTGGTTTCGGGAACATGACGCCTGATTGGAACAATCGGCCGGACGGGCGGAAAACTTGAGGCCGGCAGGGGCGTCAGGAAAACCAGCGCAGGCCCGGCATGCCGGGCAGCAGCCCCTGCCGCGTGCAGCACTCGCCGAACAGGGCCAGACCGGCCTGTTCCCTGGGGCCGAGGTCGTAGTTCATGGCGCGCCAGTAGCGGAGCAGGGCGGGGCTGGTCAGCCAGTCGGGGAGCTCGGGCAGGCGGGAAAGGGCCTCGAAATGGCCCTCAAGATCGGCGGTGATGGCGGAGATATGCGCCTGCAGCCGACCGAGCCGTTCCCGTGCGGTCCCGGACAGCCCGCGGCGCACGATCCATACGGCGAAGACGAAGGGCAGCCCGGTCCAGTCCGCCCACTCAGTGGCCAGGTCGATGATGTGCCAGCCCCGGGGCGGGTGCACGAAATGACGCAGGGCGATGTTGCCGATCTCCAGGAAGGGCCGCCCCGTGGCCAGGCCGGCGCCGGGCTCGACCTCCCGCCACCTGGGTGCGGGCAGCCCCCACTTCTGGCTCCAGAGGACCTTCAGCAGGGCCGCGGACGTGGCAGAAGCCCCGGTCAGGCAGACGGGGCCGGGATTGCGCGCGAGCCATGCGGGAAGTTCCGCCAGGGGGGCGGGCGAGAGGAAGAGCACGCTTTGCACTTCGGCGTGGGCGCAGATGGACGCTCCGGGCAGGAGCTCGTACTTTTCGGCGTGGAGCAGATACTCGAAGGACGAGGACGGGGAGATGTCCAGCTCGCCCGAGGCCAGGGCCGCGTTCAGTCGGCTGGGGTGGCCGGGGACGTAGCCGAATTCCGGGCCTTCGGGGCAGACGCCTTCCAGCAGATGGAAGACGTGCCAGATGTTCAGATAGTCGATTCTGCCGATGCGAAGTGTCATGTGCGTAAAAAAAAGGCGGGGTCGCCCCCGCCTCCGGTTCGTCCTATTTCGGGCCGGATCAATCCAGCTGAGCCATCAGCGTGGCGCGGATGTCGTCGATGGAGCCTTCGCCGTCCAGTTCGATGTACTTGAAGCCGGCGTCCTTGGCCAGGTTCTTGTAGTAGTAGGAAGCGGCCAGGGTGCCGGTCTTGGTGTCGTAGTAGATGTCGTGGCGCTTGTCGATGGCGCCCTCGTCCTGGTCGTCGGCGCGGGCGGAGAGCTCGCCGCCGCAGACGCGGCACTTGTCGCCGTTGGGCTTGATGGCGTCAATGAAGATGTTGTTGGGGTGGTTGTTGTCGTTCTTGCAGAGGCGGCGGCCCATGATGCGGTTCTTGGCCACTTCGCGGGGCAGGAGGATCTCGATGACGAAGTTCAGCTTCACGCCGTCGGCCTGCAGGGCTTCCCACAGCTTCTGGGCCTGGACGATGGAGCGGGGGAAGCCGTCCAGCAGCCAGCCGTTGGGGCTGGAGTTCTTCAGCACGTCGAGGACCATGGGGATGGTGATGTCGTCAGGCACGAGTTCGCCCCTGTCGATGTACTCCTTGGCCTTCTTGCCGAGCTCGGTGCCGCCGCCGATGTGCTTGCGGAAGATGGCGCCGGATTCGATGTGGTCGAGGTCGTACTTCTTCTTGGCCAAAGAGCCCTGGGTGCCCTTGCCGCTGCCATTGGGTCCGAAAATGAGAATATTCAAGGCGAAAACCTCCTGTAAAAAATTTCACAAAGTACTATAGGCAGGCTTTTGGCCTGTCAATGAAAGATCGGAGGCGCTCTTGTCAGGAGAGGGACGCGCGGTTAGGGTCGGCCTACAACCATGAGAGGACGGGAGGGACGATGGGGCTTCTGGACGAATGGGGCGACGCCCTGGTGGAAGAGGGGCTGAAGGAGGCCGCTGACACCTTTTTCGGGGTTCGCAAGGCCCTCGACGACGAGATCGCCTGGTTCGAGGAGCAGGCGGCCAAGCTCAGGGGCGGCGCCGCGGAGATTCGTTCGTGGTTTGCCGGCCTGAACTGCCTGCTCGGCTCCGAGGCTGCCTCCCGCATGCTGTTTGACTCCCTGGGCGTGACCCTGGACGACCCGTCCCTGTATGCCCGCCAGGTCTGCAGCCTGCAGTTTCGCCGACCGCGCAGCTTCACCCGCAAGGGCCTATTCGCCAAGACAGTCTGGGAAGTTTACGAGCCCCTGGCCCGGTTCATCGAGGCCTACATGCACGGCGCCCCCTTCGCCGACCCCCTGCAGCCCGGCCGTGTCCTGATCACCGTCAACCACGACCATCTGCGAAAGCGCTGCGCGGAGATCAACGCGCGCATCAGGGGCGTCAACGAGTCCAACCGACCCTCCGAATCCCTGGGCTTCGCCAAGAAGATGGACCAGATGCAGGTGCAGAAGGAGTCCATCACGGGAGGCGGCGGCCAGACCTGGACCCTGGACAGGGACATGTCCTTCCCGCCCCTGGATTTCGACACCTACGACCTCCCCGCCTTCCCCGACCTCCCCGTGGACGGCCGCGCCCAGGACAAGCTCAGGGCATGCTGCAACACCATCTTCGCCACGCGCCGAGACCATGTGGAGGACGTGCTGGGCGAGGTGTTTTCGCCGGAGGACAAGAGGTTTTGCGTCTTGAGCCGGGATGGGTGAGAGTGGAGAATGGACGATCTGGACTGCATGGACGAACATGGACGAACACGGCCGGGCGCGGGTGACCATTGTCCGTGCAGGTCCGTGAAAGTCCGTGTCAGTCCATAACGTCCATCCTGTCCATATCGTCCATTGCCCTCTCCCCCTTCCTACCTCATGCCCCTCTTCCTGAAATATCCCCCCAGCAGCAGTTCCAGCGTCACGAAAAGCGCCACCGGCACGGCCAGGAAGATGAGCGTGACCATGGCCCCGAGGCCGCGGTTCGACGAGGTGATGACCGGGAAGAGGTAGCCCGTGAAGGACGGAACCGTGCCGCCGCCGATGAGGAAGACCAGGAAGTACTCCGAGAAGGCCACCAGGAAGACCACGCTGCCGCCGGCGGCCAGGGCCGGGAGCAGCAGGGGCAGTTCGACCTGGCGGAAGGCCTGCCAGGGAGAGGCGCCGAGGTTCAGGGCGCAGGTGCGGTAGTCCGGGCCCAGATGCGTGCAGGCCGTGGTCAGGGAGCGCAGCATGTAGGGGTAGGAGGCGATGGACAGCACCAGAACCACGCCGACCGCGCTGTCGGCCAGGCCCAGGCGGATGAACGCGAAGTGCAGGCCCATGCTGTAGGTCATGGCCGGGACCAGGGCCGGCGTGAGCAGGAGCCCTTCCAGCAGGTTCTTGCCGCGGAAGGACGTCCGGGCCAGGAACCGCGCCGGCCCCAGGGTCATGGCCACGGTCAGGGCCACGGTGGCCAGGGAATACGCCACCGACGACCCGAGAGCCGCCAGCATGGTCCCAGGGTTTCGCAGCGCCTGGGCAAACCCGTCCCAGGACAGGCCCGGCGGAAGCACATCCGGATAGCGCCACCCCGGCGCGCCGGCCTGAAGCAGGAGCACGCCCACGGGCAGCACGAAAAGCACGCCCAGCATCACCAACGTCGCAACGTGCCTCATGCCGTGCCCCACCCCACCCGCACGGGGTGCAGGGGACGCGTCCCCTGCCCGCCGGAGGCATGCCTTCCTTCCCCCGTCACAGCTTCCTCCCCCGGTCGTCCACGCGGCGGGCCAGGGCGTTGTAGACCATGGTGAAGAGGGTCGTGAAGGCGAACATGAGGGCCAGGATGGCCATGGCCTGGGGGCGGTCGGCCAGATCCTTCTGGAAGTAGATGTCGTAGACGCGCATGGACAGCATGCCCGGCCGCGACTCGCCCAGCAGGAAGGGGATGTCGAAGGCCCCGAAGGCGTAGAGGAAGAGGATGATGAAGGCGCTGTGCATGGCCGGCAGCAGCCGCGGGAGGGTCACGCGGCGGAAGGTCTCGAGCCGCCCGGCGCCGAGCATGGCCGCGGTCTGCAGCAGGCGCGTGTCGAAGCCGAAGAGCACGGCCAGGACCATGAGCATGGCGAACGGCGTGCCCTTGAACATGTAGGCCAGGATCATGCCCAGCCCGTCGCCGGCGTAGAGGATCTGCGGGAAGTCCTGCGGGGTGGGGGCCAGGCCCAGCGTGTGCGCGAGGGAGGCCAGCAGGCCCGTCTGCCCGAAGCACAGGAGCACCAGGAAGGCCACGGCCACGTGGGGCAGGATCAGGCCGACCTTGTAGACCACGGCCGCCTGGCGCAGGCGCGTGGGGAGTTTCCAGACCATGTACCCGAGGGCCGTGCCCAGGGAGACGGAGCCCAGGGCCGAGACCAGGGACACGTAGAGGGTGAAGGCCAGGGAGCGCCGCATGGCCGCGCTGCCCAGGACCGCCCAGTAATGCTCCAGCGTGGGGCCGCCGGACGCGGTCGGCAGGAAGAGTCCCAGGCTCTGCAGCGCGGTCAGGCACAGCCCGGCGGCGAAGATGCCGGCGAAGGGCGCGAGCAGCGGCAGCAGCGCGCGAGTCGGCAGCGGGGGCCGGTTCATGTCATCGGTCCAGGACGTGGGCTTCCCAGTCTTTTTCCAGCAGTTCCAGATACTGCGCAGGGATTTCGGGCACTGCGGCAGTCGCCAGCGCGTCGGCCGGCAGGGTGGCCGCGCCGAGGTCCACGGCGGCGAAGGCGGCGGCCACGTCGGCCGGGAGGCGCTTCATGTCCAGGGCCGGCAGGTCGCCCCAGTTGGCGGGCAGGTATTTGGACAGCTGGGCCTCGGGGCTCATGAGGAAGTCGGCCACGACCATGGCCCCGGCCTTGTTGGGCGCGTTGAAGGGCACGGCCGTGAAGTGCGTGTTGGAGATGGTCCCCTCCTGCATGACGAAGGTGCGCACGGTGTCGGGGTAGGTCTTCTCCAGGATCTTCATCTGGGCGTGGGCCGGGTGGTAGGACATGCCCATGTCGATCTCGCCGCGGGCGAAAAGGGTGTCCAGGGCGGCGGCGTCCTTGGGGTAGGTCTTCCCCTGCCGCCACAGGGCCGGCGCAACCTCGTTCAGCCAGGTCCAGGTCTTGGGGGCGTTTGCGGCATAGAGGCCCGCGTCGAGGCCCTGCATGTACTGCCCGTGGCCGCCCGTGGTCGCGTAGAAGACCTGGCGGACGAAGGCCGAGCCCGTGAAGTCCGGGGGCTGGGGATAGGTGAAGCGGCCCGGGTTGGCCAGGATCCAGGCCTTCAGTTCGGCGAAGCTGCGCGGCGGGTTTTTGATCTTGGCGCTGTCGTACTCGAAGACGAACTGGGCCCGGCCGTAGGGGGCCTCGAAGCCCTCCACGGGGAAGCCGAAGTCGAAGCGGGACGCTTCGGGGTCGAAGTATGCCTTGAAGTTCGGCATGCGGTCCAGGAAGGGGCCGTAGAGAAGGCCCGCCTGGCGGGCGTTCTTGAAATTCTCGCCGTTGATCCACAGCAGGTCCATGGTTCCCGTGCCTTTGCCCGCGGCCTTCTCGGTCAGCAGCTTGTTGACGAAGACCGACGCGTCCATGGGCACGCGGACCAGCTTGATGCCGAAGCGCCTGCCGACCTCGTCCGCGACGTAGCCGTCGACCCAGGCGTTGATCTGGTCGCCGCCGCCCCACATGTGCCAGCGCACCTCGGTGCCCCGGGCCGCGGCCAGCATGTCGGCGTGGGTCATGGAATCGATCTCGGCGGCCCGGGCAACCCCGGCCAGGGACAGAAGGCAGAGCAGGGCAAGGATCAGATGTCGCGGCATGTCAACTCCCATGTGTCGGATACGTGTCGTTGTCGATGGATGTGCGCAGGTCCGCGCCTGACGCGCAGAGGCCGACGCGAACGCGCTGGCCGGTTTCGCCCACCGGGGCGAGACTGTACACGGTCAGCGCGGCGCCGTGCAGGCTGACCTGATAGCTGATGTAATGTCCGGCGAAGTGGAGGCTCTCGATGCGTCCAGGCCCGTCGTCGTCGACGGTCAGGCACAGGGATTCCGGGCGCAGGAGGGCGGCTTCGGCGGGCAGGCCCAGAAGGGCGGCCTGGGCCGGTTCCAGGCGGTTCACGGGCCCAAGGAACCGCGCCGTCTCCTCGTCGGCCGGGCGCAGGTAGACCTCCCGGGGGCTGGCGTACTGGCGCAGGCGGCCGTCCAGCATGATGCCGATGCGGTCGGACATGGCCAGGGCCTCTTCCAGGTCGTGGGTCACGCTGACGGTGGTGGTCGAGAATTCCCGCTGGGTGGCCCGGATGAAGAGGGCCGTCTCCATCTTCAGGTTGCGGTCGAGGTTGGCGAAGGGCTCGTCCAGGAGCAGGAGCGCCGGTTCCACGACCATGGCCCGGGCCAGGGCCACGCGCTGCCGCTGGCCGCCCGAGAGCTGGGCGGGGTAGGCCCGGGCGCGGTCCTGCAGATGGAAGTATCCGAGCATGTCCGTGACGCGCCGGCGGATTTCGGCGCGGGCCAGGCGTCTTGCGCGCAGGCCGAAGGCCACGTTCTCGAACACGGTCATGTTCGGGAACAGGACGTAGTCCTGGAAGACGAGGATGGCCGGCCTTTCGCGGGTGATGGGCCGGTCCGTGGCCACGTGGCCGCGGTCCGCCCGTTCCAGGCCGGCGATGATGTGCAGCAGGGTGGTCTTGCCCACGCCCGACGGGCCGATGATGGAGACCAGCTCCCCGTGCCCCACCTCGAAGCTGACGTCGCGGAGCACGGGAACGCCCTGGAAGGACTTGCCCAGGTTGGAGATGGCCAGGCGCATGGGTGCGCTATTTCTCCAGGGCCTGGAAATGGCGCATGAAGCGCCGGTCGATGAAGTCCTTGAGCGTGAAGGCCAGGGAGTTGCGGAACGCGAAGGGCCCCTTGCTGAAGATGGCCGTGTCGTCGCCCATGTTGAAGAGCAGCAGGTAGCTGCCGCCCGGGTCGAAGGTCGTCAGGCGTCTGACGTTCAGGCTGGCCCGGACGTTGCGGTACAGGACGGGGTTCTGGCGCACGGCGTACACGCCGACCTTGTCCAGGGGCCTGGGCGCGAAGTCGATGCAGTCGCCGCCGCCGAAGATTTCCGGGTGTTCGACGCACTGCAGCCGTTCGTTGACCAGCAGCCCGCCCGTGGGGCCCGTGGGCAGGCCCGATTCGGCGAAGATGCGCGAAGGGCGCACGCCCGTGGCCACGAAGACGAGATCGGGGTGGTGCGTCATCCCGCCCTGAAGCACGGCGCCGTCGCGGATCTCCTGCACATACCCGTCCTCGCGGATCTCGATGTCCTGGGCTGCCAGGGACTGCCTGGCCATGTCCCGGATCTTCTCCGGCAGGCGCCCCAGCAGGCCGCGGCCGGCGAAGAGGGTGATGCGCGGGGCGTGACGCCCGCGGTGCCTGGCCAGCCTGCGGACGTTGCCCGCGATCTCCAGGGCGGCCGGCCCGCCGCCGACCACGGCCACGTACCCCCTGGTCCTGGCGGCGCACAGGGACACGACGGCCCGCTGGGCCTCCTGCAGGCGTTCGATGGGTTTGACCGTGAAGATGTTCGACGTGTCGCCGTGGATGTTGTCGAAGGGGATGAAGCTGCCGGCGTTGCAGGACAGCACGTCGTAGGCGATGACCTGGCCCGAGTCGGTCGTCACGGTGCGGCCTCTGGCGTCGATGCCCGCGACCTTGGCGCGCACGAAGGAGCCGCCCTGGCGCTCGACCACGAAGCGGGTGGCGAAGCGGACGTCGTCGGGGGAGTAGGTCAGGCCGAGCATGCCCGGTCCCATGCCGGAATAGTAGTGGAAATCGGAAGGCTGGATGACGACGACCTCATGGCCGTCTCTGACAATGTCCCGGATGTGGGCCAGGATGGTCATGTGCGCGTGGCCGCCTCCGGCCAGGACGAGTCTACCCATGTCTGTGCTCCGTGCTGAAGTTGGAGACGAGGCGGCAGGGCCGCCGCGTCATCTTTAACCATACTCTCGGGGGCGATGCAATGATTTGGCCGCAGGGGCCGCCGGTCGTCAGGTCGTCGGGACGCGGCCCGCGTACCAGGCGTCGAAGAGATGGCGGGAGATGGTCTCGGCCGCGGGCAGGGCCAGCACGCCGGATTCGAGCAGGGCCGGGATCTCGGCGCGGGTGAACCAGCGCGCGTCTTCGAGCTCCTCGTCGTTCAGGCGGATGAGGGTGGAGGTCGCCCTGGCGTGGAACCCGAGCATCAGGGAGTTGGAGAACGGCCAGGGCTGGGAGCAGAAATAGCGGATGTCCGTGACGTGGATGCCCGTCTCCTCCAGGACCTCGCGCAGAACGGCGTCCTCGGCGCTTTCGCCGGGCTCCACGTAGCCGGACACGGCCGAATAGACCCGCGGCTTCCACCCGGCCTGTCTGCCGAGCAGGCACCGCTGGCCCTCCCCGTCCTCGTGATGGACCAGTACGATCATGGCCGGGTTGACGCGCGGGTAGTGCTCCATGCCGCAGGCCGGGTTGGTGCAGGCTTGGGCCAGGGAGAAGGGACGGGGCGCCGTGGGGTGTCCGCACAGGCTGCAGAAGCGGGTCTGGTTGTGCCAGGACGCCACGGAGCGGGCATAGCCCAGCAGCGCCGTCGTATGCGGCGGGAGGGTCGCCGCCCGGGGCCGCAGCGGCTGGAAGGAGCCCAGGCCCGAGAGGCAGCGGGCGGTGCGTTCTGGCAGGCGGTCGATGCTCACGGCGAAATAGCTCGTCTGGCCGTCGTCGCCCAGAAGCATGGTCTCCAGGCGGATGCCGTCGCAGTCTTCGAGCATGCGCGCGGACAGGAGCAGCGGTTCGCCGCGCATTTCGTCGAAGAGAATCTCGTCGCCCCTGACGATGATGTAGGCTTCGCGCCCGCCCGGGTCCGTGTCCGCGGCGTCCCCGGCGGGACGCGCGGGCTTGCGGTTCAGGATCAGTCCCGAGAAGGCGTTGCGGGCGGAGCGGCTGTAGTGGTCCATGGGGCTTCTTCACTGTGTTTGCGTTGGGCGCGGTGCGTTGCGTGCAGCCGTTGTGCCTTGCTTTGGAACCTGCGGCAATAGGTGCAGTGGCGGCAGACCTCCTCCGCCAGTTCGCCCCGGGCGAAACCCCGGCGCATGACGCGGGCCCGCGGCGAGGCCAGGATGTCGGCCAGGGAAGCCTCGTGCAGGTTGCCCAGGGCCAGGCGTCCGTCGGCGTCCAGGCAGCAGGGGCAGACCGTGCCGTCGGCCAGAATGGCGCAATGCGTCGACAGGGCGTGGCAGAAGCCCTGCGCCCGGGCCTCGCCGGTCAGGCCGCCCGGCCAGTCGAAGACCGTGTCGGCGTGGAGATAGACGCGTCCCAGCAGGCGCAGGCTCTTGCGCCCGGCGGGCGGCGCGGGGCGGGCGATGCCCAGACGCTGCGCGACGAGGTCCAGGACGGGCGCGTTGAAGTCGTCCAGCATGGGGTCATGCCTGTCGTCCAGGGTCCAGAGCCTGAGGTTGACGTAGAGTTCGGGCCGTAGCCTCGTCGCCTGCAGGCAGAAGGAAAGGATGCGCTCCAGTGCGTCCCGGTCGAATCCGTCCGGGGTCCGCAGGGCCTGCAGGGAAAAGTTGACCTGCCTCAAGGCCGGCGCCGCCAGCAGGAGTTCGGCCCGCCGGTCCAGCAGAACGCCGTTGGTGGTCAGGTTGACCTCGATGCCGGACGCGGCGCAGCGTTCGATGATCTCGGGGAACTGCGGGTGCAGGAGGGGTTCGCCCAGGACGTGCAGGCAGATTTGTCCGGTCAGCGGGGCGGCCTGTTCCAGGACGCGTCCGAAAAAGGCCGGGTCCATGAACGCGGCAGCGCGCTTTGTGCCCGGGCAGAACCGGCAGCGCAGGTTGCAGACGTTGGTGATTTCCACATAGACGCGCTGCAGGCGTCCGGAGGCCGTCAACCCTGCCCCTCCTCTTCTCCCGGAGCCGGGACAAGGGGCAGGGAGAAGTGGAATTCGCTGCCCTGGCCGGGTTCGGAGATCAGGCATACGCTCGAACCCATCAGGCGCAGCAGGCGCTTGACGATGGCCAGTCCCATGCCCGTCCCGCCGAATTCCCGGTTCGCGGCCATGTCGGCCTGGGTGAAGGGCTCGAAGATGGCCGCCTGCATGTCGTCGGCGATGCCCATGCCGGTGTCGCTGACCGCGAAATGCACCATGCCGGGGCCCGCGCCGTTGCGCAGGGGCAGCATGGATATCTCCACGCGGACGGACCCGTGATGCGTGAACTTCAGGGAGTTGCCGACGAGGTTGAAGAGCACCTGCCGAATGCGGCGGATGTCGCCGGTCAGTTTTTCCGGCACGTCGGGGCCCGTGCTTACGGTCAGCGCGAGGCCCTTGCGCTGCGCCTCCTCCTGGAAGGTGGTCCGGATGGGCTGGATGAGTTCGGCGGTCACGAAGGGGTGCGAAACGAGGCTCAATGTTCCGGTGTCCATGGCCGAAAGGTCGAGCACGTCCTGCAGGATGGTCAGCAGGCCCCGGCTGGAGTCGATGGCCATGGCGATGAAGTCGCCGGCGTCCTCGAGCTTCACGTCGCGGATGACCTGCAGGGAGCCGAGAATGCCGTTCAGCGGCGTGCGGATCTCGTGGCTCATGACGGCCAGGAACTCCGACTTGGCCGTGCTCGCCGCCTCGGCGGCCTCCTTGGCCTTGAGCAGTTCCTCCTCGACGAGCTTCTGCCTGGTGATGTCCACGAAGGACTCGATAAGGACCTGCCTGCCGCCGATCTCGGTCCGAATGGCCGATTTGAGGATATGGAAGGGCCTGCCCGCGGCGTCCCTCAGCTGCACTTCGCTGCCGATGAGGCGGATGCCCTTGTCGAGGACGGGACAGGTGCCGTCGCAGGCGCTGCAGATGTGCTCCTGGCAGTTGGATCCGACCAGTTCCTCGGCCGTGCGGCCCGTCATGTCCATGAGCTTGGGATTGATGTAGCTCACGCGCCGTTCCTCGGTGTCCACCACGGCGATGCCGACCTGCAGGTTGTCGAGAATTTGGCGCAGGCGCTCTTCGTTGCGTCGCAGCTTTTCCTGGGCCTGGACGCGCTCGGTCACGTCTTCCATGATGGCCAGGGTGCGGCCGTCCTCGAGGCGTCTGGCCTGGATGCCGAAAAGCCGCTCCGACCCGTCCCTGCACGTCACGGGTGCCAGGGTGCCGGGGCCTTCGATTCCTTTGAGGCGCTGGGCATAGATCCTGAGCATCTCCGTTCTGCGCGGGATGTCGGGGAAGGCCTTGCGGAACCAGCTGTTGCGGGTGCTCACGTCGCCCAGCGCATACCCCGTGAGCGTGGTGAAGGCCGGGTTGACCAGGCTGACCCGGTTGTCGGGCTGGATGACCATGAGGCCCATGGGCAGCCTCTGGACCAGGGTGTCGAGCATGTCCAGATGGACGCGCGTTTCCTGGTGCGATGCGTTCAGATCGTCGATGTGCATGCGGTAGAAGCGGCGGATGATCCCCGAGGCCGGAACCAGAAAGCTCAGGAAGAGCAGGGCCGCCCCGGAGCTGATCAGCGCGTGGGTGGCGTTGATGCGCGAGAGGTCGCGAATCTCCATGTCGGCGCAGCTCAGGTACGGTTTCCCGGTCGGGCTGGTTTCGTAGACGCAGGTGGTGCGGAAAGCGCCCCACTCGTCCTTGTAGGAGACGGAGACGTCCGTGCCGTTGCGCAGGGCCGCGAAGAACTCGGGCGGCGCCTCCTCGTACGGATAGAAGTACCAGACCTTGCGTTCACCGGCCTCTTCCTCGGTCACCGTCGGGGCGGAGAAGAAGAGGGCCTCATCCTTCATGACGAGGGTGTAGACGTAGATCAGCTCGTTGGTCTTGGCATAGGCGTTGAATCGTTCGCGGTTGGCCATCTCCTCCGCGAAGCCGATGGAACTGTTGTCCACCGCCCGGTCGTGAAAGTCCGGGGCCAGGAGGAGCCTGAGGCTTCGCGCGACGGCGTTCAGCCGCTGGTCCGTCGCCTGCAGGGCCTTATCGTTTTCGAAGCGGGTCCAGGCCAGGGTCATGGCCACGATGACGGCGATATAGACGGCGAGCAGCAGGAAGGACCGGAGGAAAAGGGAGCGGTAGCGTGCGTCTTTCATGGCATGGGCGGCATATCCGGATGTGAGATGTCGAAACGGTGATATTCGCTCATACTCGTCCTGGGCTTCCAAGGCAATGTCGGACGCGATATGTCGGGAAAACTTCTGATCTGCTTGCGCCGCACCGCTGCATGGCGGCCCGCAAATGAAGAAAGCCCCCGCTGCGGGCGGGGGCTTTCCATGCCGTGGGAGCTTAGAGCGAGTAGAGTTCCTCGCCCGAGAGGACGCGCACGTTGTTCTTCTGCAGCACCTCGATGGCCTGGTCCGTGCGGTCGAAGCGGAAGATGAGGATGGCGTTGCGGCCGCTCTGGGTGACGAAGGCGTACATGTACTCGACGTTGACGCCGCCGGCGTTGAGCATCTCCAGGATGGCGTGCAGCCCGCCGGGCTTGTCGCCGACCTCCGCGGCCACGACGTTGGTGCGGCCCACGGTGAAGCCCTTGGCCTTCAGGGCCTCCTTGGCCTTCTCGTTGTCCGTGACGATGAGGCGCAGGATGCCGAAGTCGGACGTGTCGGCCAGGGACAGGGCGCGGATATTGATCTGGTTCTCGGCCAGGGTCTTGGTCACCTCGGCCAGGCGGCCGGCCCTGTTTTCGAGAAATACGGAAATCTGTTCAACTTTCATGGTTCCTCCCGGTGGGGGCTGAAGGCGCGGGCGGGCCGCGCCGGCCGGTTGATTACGCGTTGCGCAGGTCGATGATGCGCTTGGCCTTGCCCTCGGAACGCTCGATGCTCCGCGGTTCCGAGAGGGTCACCTTGGCGGTGACGCCGAGAAATTCCTTGATATTCTTTTGTATCTTGGCTTCGATACGCTGTAAATGCTTGATCTCGTCCGAGAACATCTTTTCGTCCACCTCGACCTTGACCTCGAGCATGTCCAGGCTGCCTTCGCGGGTCAGGATGAGCTGGTAGTGCGGGGCCACGCCCTGGGTTTCGAGCAGGATGGTCTCGATCTGCTGCGGGAACACGTTCACGCCGCGGATGATGAGCATGTCGTCGCTGCGGCCCTGGATGCGGGTGATGCGCCGGTGGGTGCGGCCGCAGCGGCAGGGGACGGCGTCGATGCGCGTGATGTCGCGGGTGCGGTAGCGGATCAGGGGCTGGGCCTCCTTGGTCAGGGTGGTGATGACCAGTTCGCCCGTCTCCCCCAGGGGCAGCTGCTCGCCCGTCTCGGGGTCGATGATCTCGATGAGGAAGTGGTCCTCCCAGATGTGCAGGCCGTCCTGGGCGTCGCAGCACTCCATGCCCACGCCGGGGCCCATGATCTCCGACAGACCGTAGATGTCCAGGGCCTTGATCCTGAGCTTGGACTCGATCTCCGCGCGCATCTTCTCGCTCCAGGGCTCGGCCCCGAAGATGCCGGTGTGGAGCTTCAGGTCGTCGATGCTCATGCCCGCGGCGATGATGGATTCGTAGAGGAACAGGGCGTAGGACGGCGTGCTGCAGAGGATGGTCGAGCCGAAGTCGCGCATGAGCATGACCTGGCGCCGCGTCCCTCCGCCGGAGATGGGCAGGATGGTGGCGCCCAGGCGCTCCACGCCGTAGTGCATGCCGAGGCCCCCGGTGAAGAGGCCGTAGCCGTAGGCGTTGTGCACGATGTCGCGGCGGCTGGCCCCGGCGCACATCAGCGACCGGGCCATGAGCTCGGCCCAGGTGTTCACGTCGCGCTGGGTGTAGCCCACCACCGTGGCCTTGCCCGTGGTGCCCGAGGAGGCGTGAACGCGCACGACGTTGTCCCGGGGCACGGCGAAGAGGCCGAAGGGGTAGTTGTTGCGGAGGTCCTGCTTCTCGGTGAAGGGCAGGTACTTGAGATCGTCCAGGGAGCGGATCTGCTCGGGGCGCAGGTTCATCTCGTTGAACCTGTTCTGGTAGAAGGGCACGTTGTAGTAGACCTTCTCGACCAGGGACTTGAGCCGGCGCAGCTGCAGGGCTTCCAGGTCCTCCCGCGGCATGGTTTCGTTGGACACGTCGAACAGCATGGCTGAACCTCCAGGTGAAAAAAATGAAAAAGCCGTGAACATGGGGCTGTTCACGGCGGTTGAAATCGTTTGCGCGCTGCGCGCTACACCGTGGCCCCTTCCCGGAAGGGGCCGGTAAATATCGGGAAACGCGGTGAATCGACAATAGATTGCATGGCTGTCCTATGCCTTGGCCGGCCATGTTCGTCAAGGTTTGACTCATTGCCCTGTGGCGGGTTTTGACGTAGACAATGCGCCTTTGAGCCTTACATCACAACGAACGGAGAATGACACGCCATATGGAAGACAAGATAGGTCAGATCGCGACCTGGCTCGCGGACAAGAAGGGCACGGCCATCAGGGCCCTGGACGTGCGCGGCATTTCACCCCTGACCGAGGCCATGGTTTTCGTCACGGCGCGCTCGGCCAGACACGCCCAGGCCCTGGCCGACGAGATCATGCAGCGCCTCGGGGAGAAGAAGTGGGAATTTTTCGGCGTCGAGGGTCTGCAGGCCGGACAGTGGGTCCTGGTCGACTGCAACGACGTCATCGTGCATATTTTCCAGGACGAGACGCGCTCCCTCTACAACGTCGAAGGACTCTACTCCAAGGCCGCGGACTTCGACCTGCCCGAGGCCGTCCTGGCCGGAGATAAATGATGAAGAAGCCCTGCGTGCTCCTGATCCTCGACGGCTGGGGCAAGGCCGCGCCCGGCCCGGGCAACGCCGTGAGCCTGGCCCAAACCCCGAACATGGACCGGCTCCTGGCCGAACACCCCCGCGGGGAGCTGAAGTGCATGGGGCGCGACGTGGGCCTGCCCGACGGGCAGATGGGCAACTCCGAGGTAGGGCACCTGAACCTCGGGGCCGGGCGCATCGTCTACCAGGACATCATGCGCATCAACCTGGCCATCGAGGACGGCTCCCTGGCCGCCAACCCCGCCCTCGTGAACCTGGCCGGGGCCGCGGCGGCGGGTTCGGGGCGCGTGCACCTCATGGGCCTGGTCTCCGATGGCGGCGTGCACAGCATGCAGAGCCATCTGGTGGCCCTCGTCTCGGCCCTGAAGGGACACGGCGTGGCGGATATCTGTGTGCACGCCTTCCTGGACGGCCGCGACACCCCCCCACGCAGCGGACTGGGCTACGTCGAGGAACTGGAGCGCGATCTGGCGCGCCTGGGTGCGGGCCGCATCGCCTCCGTCACGGGCCGCTACTACGCCATGGACCGCGACCAGCGCTGGGACCGGGTCGAGCAGGCCTACGCGGCCCTGGCCGAAGGGCGTGGGCTGACGGCCGAAAGCGCGGCCCAGGCCGTACGCGACGCCTACGAGAGCGGCGAGAACGACGAGTTCGTCAAGCCGCGCGTGGTGCTGCGGGACGGACGTCCCTCGGGCCTGGTGAAGGACGGGGACGCGGTACTGTTCTTCAACTTCCGGGCCGATCGCGCCCGCGAACTGACCCGGGCCCTGACCGAGGAGGCCTTCACCGGGTTCGAACGGCCGCGCAAGCCCGCCCTGTCGGGTTTTGCGACCATGACCCGCTACGACAAGAATTTCGACCTGCCCGCGCTCTTTCCGCCCATGACCCTGGACCGCATCCTGGGTGAGGTGGTGTCCGAGCGGGGGCTGACCCAGCTGCGCACGGCCGAGACCGAAAAATACGCCCATGTGACGTATTTCTTCAACGGCGGCCAGGAGACGCCCTTTCCCGGCGAGGACCGCGAACTGTTGCCGTCGCCCAAGGACGTGCCGACCTACGACTTCAAGCCCGAGATGAGCGTCTTCAAGGTCACGGACACCCTGGTGGCCGCCCTGGAGGCCGGGAAGTACGACCTGGTGGTCTGCAACTTCGCCAACCTGGACATGGTCGGCCACACCGGGGTCATCCCGGCGGCGGTCAAGGCCGTGGAGGCAGTGGACTCGTGCCTGGGGCGGGTCATGGAGACCGTGACCGCGGCCGGCGGGACGCTTCTGGTCACGGCGGATCACGGCAATGCCGAGGACATGCTGGACGAGCAGGGCAACGTCAAGACCGCCCACAGCCTCAACCCCGTGCCCTTCGTCTACGTGGGGCCAGGGAGTTTCAGGGTCCGGGACGGGCGGCTGGCCGACGTGGCCCCTACCATCCTGCACATCATGGGCATCCCCAAGCCCGCCCAGATGACGGGTGAGAGCCTCCTCGTCCAGGTGTGACGACGAGGGCGCAAGGCGCCCGCACACCAGAGTACCCAACGAGAAAACGCCGGTCCGACCGGCGTTTTTCATTCCTCCCAGGGACCGTGGAAGACGCCCGGCATGTCCGTGCGTTCAAAGCCGTGGGCCCCGAAGTAGTCGCGCTGGGCCTGGATCAGGCTGGCCGGCAGGCGGGGGCTGCGCAGGCTGTCGTAATAGGCCAGGGAGGCGGCCAGGCCCGGGACCGGGACGCCGAAGCCGGCTGCCTGGGCCACGGTTCGGCGCAGGGCGGCCTGGCCGGATGCCACGTGGGCGTCGAAAGCGCCTGACAGCAGCATGTTGTGCGCATCGGACCGCGCGGGGGAATCGTGGACGAGATCGTCCAGGAAGGCCGCGCGGATGATGCATCCCTCCCGCCAGACGCGGGCGATTTCCGAGGTGTCGAGACCGAAGCCCCAGGCCTCTTCGGCGGCCCGGATGAGGGCGAAGCCCTGGGCGTAGGCGGCCAGGGTGGCCAGGAAGAGGGCCCGGCCCAGGCATTCGCGGTCGGCCGGGGGCGGGGTTTCGCGCGGTCCGGGCAGCAGGGGCGCGGCAATGCGGCGCATGTCCCGCAGGTTCGAGAGCATGCGCGCCTCCACGGCCGCGGTGATGGTCGGGACGGGCACGCCCAGGGTCAGGGCGCTGCGGCTCGTCCACAAGCCCGTGCCCTTGCTGCCGGCGGTGTCGGTGATGACGTCGAGGATGGGGGCGTCGGTCAGCGCGTCGCGGCGGGCGAGAATGTCCGCCGTGATCTCCAGCAGAAAGGACGCCTGGCTGCCCGCGTTCCACTCGTCGAAGACCTCCGATTGGGCCCGGGCCTCCATGCCGTGCCCGCGCAGGAGCAGGTCGTGGGCTTCGGCCAGAAGCTGCATGACGCCGTACTCGATGCCGTTGTGGACCATCTTGACGAAGTGGCCAGCCCCGTCGCGCCCCATGTAGCCCGTGCAGGGGCGGCCGTCGCCGGCCCTGGCGGCGATGGCTTCGAGCATGGGCGCGACCCGTTCCCAGGCCTCGCGCGGCCCGCCGGGCATGATGCTCGGGCCGAGCAGCGCCCCTTTCTCCCCGCCCGACACGCCTACCCCCAGGAAGGACACGCCCTTGTCCCGCAGTCGCAGAACGCGCGCCGCCGTGTCCTCGAAATGCGAGTTGCCGCCGTCCATGACGATGTCGCCGGGTTCGAGCCAGGGCAGCAGTTCGTCCAGCAGTTCGTCCACGGCGCTGCCGGCCTTGACCATGAGGAAGACGGCCCGCGGTTTCTTCAGGGAGGCCGCCAGGGCCTTGAGGTCCATGGCGGCGATGATGGACGCGCCCTGTGCCGGGCCGGCCATGAAGGCCTCGGTCTTCTCCCAGGTGCGGTTGTAGACCGTCACTCCCAGGCCGTGCCGGGCCATGTTCAGGGCCAGATTCTGGCCCATGACGGCCAGACCGACGACGGCGATATCGTTTGCGTACATTGCGGGTCCCTGGATGCGCCGGTTTGAAGGAATGCGGATGTCGCGACGATACAGCCTTGCGCGGCCCGCGGCAAGGCGCAGGCCGCATGTTCCGTGTCTTGTCGCCGGAGGTCAGCCTTCCAGGTGAATGTAGGCCTCGGGGGTGAAGCGCGGTGAGCAGACGGCCAGGAAGATCAGGTCGCCGTGTCCGGTGTTGGCGATGCGCTGCCTGCACCCCGGCGGGATGAGGACCACATCGCCCGGCCCCACGGGGTGCGGCGGCAGGTCGCCCACTTCGACCAACCCGTGTCCTTCGAGGACGAGATAGCGTTCCACGGTGTCCCGCAGTGCGTGCCAGGCCGTGGTGCGGCCCGGTTCCACGCGGGCCCGGGCCATGGACACGGCGGGGTCGTGTTCGCCGTTGGACAGTTCCGTTATGAAGCACCCCTCGCGGAAGAAGTACTCGCGCGCCGGGTCGTGGCTCAGGACAAGGGGGCGCATGCTCACCTCAGAATGAAGCCGAGGATCTTCAGGTCCTTGGCCCAGGGCTTCCAGGGGCCGCTCAGGAACGCGGCGCGCATGGTCTTGGGGTTGAAGAGGACCTTGGCGTCCAAGTCCAGGTGGCACTTGCGGTCGAAGTTGGTGTGGCTGAAGCGAAGGGTCCAGGTGCCGTCGGGGTTGGGGCAGGCTTCCTCGACGTAACCGAGGTGGCCCGTGGTCATTTTGTGCCGTTTCTCGGAGCCGATAACCATGATGGAGCCCGCCTTGGGCACGGACGTGGTGTTCTTGTTCTTGCGCGCGCACTCGAACCATTCGATGGGCCCCGTGTCGCCCAGGCGGCAGGTCATGATGCCGCTGCGGCAGCGGGCGTAGGGGATGCATTGGGGCTCGCAGCGGCCCGTGACGGTCTTGCCTTTCTTGTTCTTGACGGCCTTTCCGGGCCGTAGCTTGAAGCAGCCGGCGCGGTCCTTGTCAGGCGTTACGGATTCGCATTCCAGGCATGTGCCGTCCGTGGCGGGTTGCTGCACGCCGGGGCGGCTGTCGGTTTGCGGCGCGGACGGGCGCGTCGCGTTCTGCGGGGGGAGAGGGGACTCCTGCGCAGCGGCAGACGTGACGGGCGCGGCGGGTTGCGCCGGTCCGGGCGCGGTTTTGGAACAGGCGGTCAGGGCCAGGAAGGTCAGGGTCAGCAATATGAAGGTCGCGTTGGTCCGGCGGCGCATCCGATTCTCCTTGAGGGTGCGGTGGTGATTGTCCGGGCCCTGTAGTGCCCGGGGGCGGGATGCGTCAATCGTGCGGGACGGTTGAGCCGAAATGGAATGGAAGAGGAAAGAAGGCCGTGCACGGGGAGAACGGATTTTTTTCCGAGGGTCGCGTTGCGTCGCGGGCCGGGCAAGGTCTGCCGGAACTTCCTCGCGGGCCTCGTAATGCTTCCCGGCCTTGCGCTTCGGGCAGCGGGTGGCGCGTTGAGCGCTTGACGGCCGGGAAGCAAACGATGCCTGGCTCGGTCGGACAGCCGACAGCCCTTGCCCGGCCCACGACGCAACGCTTGAGGCTGTGCGGAGGGGGGGTGAAGAAAGAAAGACGTGAATGGGGTGCAGGGGGCGAGCCCCCTGCCCGCTGGAGGCATTCTTTGTGGGAGTCGCGGTCTGTCGCGGGCCGGGCAAGGTCTGCCGGAACTTCCTCGCTGGCCTCGTACTGCTTCCCGGCCTTGAGAATTGGGCAGAGGCGGCGCGTTGAGCGTCTGACGGCCGGGAAGCAAACGATGCCTGGCTCGGTCGGACAGCCGACAGCCCTTGCTCGGCCCGCGACGGACCGCTTGAGGCGGAACGGAAGAGGGGTGGAAAGCAAGAGGTGAACGGGGGGAGGGCGTTTACCGGGGCTCGCACCGGTATGCGTATGGCAGAGTGAGAGAAGAGTGGAGTTGTTTCTATCTTGCCATGTCGATAACTAAGAGTTAATTATTTCCATGTCCATCACATACAGCAAGCAGGCGCTCAAATATTTGCGAAAAATGCCCAGGGCGAGGGCCGAGGACATGATGTCGGCGCTGCGTGAAATCGATGCGCACAGATCGGCCTTTAAGGGGGACCTGATCAGGATGACCAACAGCCCATATCATCGTTTGAGGGTCGGAGAGTACAGGGCCATTCTCGACATCGATGATGGGAAGCTCGTCGTGCTCGTACTCAAGATCGGAACCCGGGGAGATGTGTACAAATGAACGTCCAGATCATTGAAAACAAGTCGGGAAACCCAGCTTACGCCGTGGTTCCGTGGGACGAGTATCGGGTGATGGTGGATCGTCTCGAAGAACTCCAGGACATTGTCGATGCCGACAAGGCCATGGCGGACATCGCCTCCGGCGGAGAAACCTATCCGCCTGAACTCGTCGAGCGGCTGGTGCGCGGGGACAATCCGCTCAGGGTCTGGCGCGAGCATCGCGGCATGACGACAGCGGCCTTGGCTGCCGCGGCGGGGGTCACATCTTCGGCGATTTCGCAGATTGAAGGTGGTAAGCGGGGCTTGTCCGTGGAGTTGCTGAAGAGGCTGGCTGAGGTGTTACGGGTGGATATGGATGATCTTGTTGAGTGATGCCGGCATGAAGTGGTTTGACAGGCTGTCTTATTAGACTGGCGCTGCATGCAACTGTAATATCAAGGGGCGGCGGCACGCGGATTCGAGTCATTTCCGCTTATGATTTCCGTGAATTCCTGCTTTGGCGGGGATTGTTCGTGTGGGGGCTTTTTGGGAGGCGCGTTCCGTCGTCGGCCAAGTTGAAACGTCTATGTGCCCTGATTCCCCAACGCTGTTTATGGCTTTGCGCAAATCTTCCGGGGCGTCATTGCGCTCCGTGCGCACCAGGTGACGGCTTTGCTTTTCTTGCGGTGGCACATCCTTGACGGGAGTGTGTTCACAATTATACATGTTTCGTGCAGCACGAATATCGTAAGGAGGGCATGACATGGCAGCTACGGGACATGCTTCACAGGTTAAGGTTGTTGGGCTTAACGGTCAGATATCTTTAGGAAAACAGTATGCTGGCCGACAGGTGTTGGTGGAAGAGCGCGAGCCTGGTGTTTGGCTTGTGCGGACCGCCACGGTCATTCCGGATAACGAACGATGGTTGCATGAGCCGCAGGCGGCTTCTGATCTGCAAACGGCCTTGTCATGGTCTGTCACCCATCCTGCATCGGATGCCGATTCTGAAGAAACGCTCAGGCAGCTGGCACATGATGAGTAGCCGCGAAGGGCGAATCCGCCTCGACCTCAACAATCCGGTCTTCCAAGAGCAACTGCTTGCGTTGCAGAAAGCGGAACGCCACGCAGCCCTTGATACCCTGAGCAAGATTCGTCAGCTGACGTGGAACCAAGTGTACCGCGATCCGGGTCTGAAGTGGGAAAAGATTACGAGCATAAGACCGCCTAAAGGCCTGGATGCGCTCTATTCACTACGTATCACTCAGGCTCGCCGCGCTACAGCGTATCGTGACGGCGAGTTTATGCGGTTTCTGACCATCGCTCCGGACCATAATGCGGCATATGGAAAGAAATAATGTCCACGCGGCACGAAATCATGACAATTCTGTTTTTTTAAAGATTGCGCTGTGCAAGGTGACAATTTATTTGAGTTGATGGCGTTCCATGGTTGCCGCGACTTTCAATAACCAGCCAGCTAGAGACTGAATTTCCGCGTTACTCAGTTTCCGATTGATCAATGCCTTGAGTTCTCGGCCTGCCGGTTGAAACAAGCCTGTCGCCAGTGCCTCTTGCCAAAGGCCGTTTATTTCCGATTCCGAAACGTCCAGTTTGCTCAGAAATCCGCCTCTGCCGACGAGAGCGGTGTAAATTGATTGTTTGTAAACGGCGCTGGGCGGATACCCGTAGCAGAGGGCGACATGTGCGCCGTGTTTGTCAACGTTCATGGAAAAGCCCTTTGTGCCCCAGTGAATGGGAAATGATTTCTTTGCCGCAAGATCAAGGATCTGCGAAAATACGTCCTTTCCGTTCTTGTCCAGAGACTCCATGAAAGATTCTTGAGTGACAACAGGCAAGGCTCCGGATGATATTTGTTTTGTCATTGCCGGTTCTTTTCCGACGACGATGTCATAGGACAGAAGATGCTTGCCGCCACTCGTTTGGAAATATGAAAATTCCAGACATGTGACTCTCATGCCTTTTCCGCGCAAGAATGATGCTGTTTGACGTATTTCACCGGTGATTCGCTGTCCGACGAGGACAATGCGTTGTTCCTTGTTGAAAGAAACGGCTTCATCAGGGGCGAGATCAAAGTAGGTTCTGTGATAGCTGGCAAGGGTGAGTGCCTCGTCGCCCACGTATCTTTGAAGAATCTGTTCGAGTTGACTCGTGTTCAATTCCTCAACATAAGACGCATATTCCAAGGATTGAGCCAGCGTGTCACGAGGCGTTCTGTCACGCTTCAGTTCCAGGACAACGGTGTTTCCTTCTCTGTCGATTCCGAGAAGATCAATTATGCTCGCTAGATTTGTAGTAACCTGTCGGCCGATAATGAGAAGTTTTCCGTCTTCAAGAATATCGTCGGAGTTACTTTCGAGCCAATTCTCCAATACCGATTCCTCATGGTCGGCATGGAAATGGGTCTGCGAGAACTCTTCAAATCGACCGTCTTCTTTGATGTTGAAAATTCGCATTGGTGTGGATTTTTATCGTTGAACTATATATTGTTAGTAGTGCAATCATATCGTATTCATATATGGCAAGATTCTGTAGTTTTTATGTGACAATGAGGTCTTAAGTCTTCTTGTAATCCGCTAGGTTGGCGTCGATCTGGTCGATTGAAAGCTGATTTCGTGATGTTGTGTTGTCTCCTTGTTGGATCAATTGTCGACAAATGACAGTTTGTATAAAATATTGTACACTACATGAAGTTGGGCACTAAAGAGATTAAAATCCGTCAAAAATATCTTTTGCTCTCTTAAGATCTGAACAATATTGCTGAATGTGATCAATCATTCCTCTCTCATTTCTATCATATTCTGCTAACTTGATGGGAAATATAAATATTCGGTTTAGTATTACGCGTAATTCTTCTGCGTCCTTTGGAGGAAAATTGAGATCTGTATACTCTACGATACGAAATAGGTCATTTTCATTTTGAAGGGCGCTCGGGCGAAAGTTTTTCTTGTTAATAAAATGTTTAACCAGATCGGGTTCTTGCCCGAGATTTTTTTGTTTATTATAAACTAATACAAGTTCTTCCCATTTCGATTTGTCGGATGGATTAATATACAATATTTCGCGCGCGACTTCTTCTGGTTGACTTTCTCTGCAAAAACAATCTCGAATATTTTGAAATGAAATAGAATATATTTCAAATATATTCTTTAGATTTTTACGTTCATTACTTTCAATTTTAATACTATTGACGGTATTTGAATTTCCATTAATTTCAACATGATTATCTCCTTGTATAGCGATAACGTTAGGGCTCAAAACGTCTTCATTGTTATTAGAAGAGAAAAATGTAAAAATGGCAACAGCGGCCACGACGCCGGCACCACTAAATAGCCACGAATAGTGTTTTAGATAAAACGATTTTATTTCTATTAGCATTTTGGCTCACCTTTGGTTTTCAAAGCACCTGACAGTCCGTTGATTTATTCATGATTAATAACGTTCGCCGATAATTGTGCGCCGACGAATTTTCGCAGACCTCGTTCTTTATTTCGATCAAGCCATCGAAACGACCATTATTCCCTAATAATCATAATTAGTTGCGCTGAATTGATGAAAAATGCCCCTTTGGGGTCCAGAAGTCTATCAATTGATTAATCTGTAGGCCGAGAATGAACCCAAGCACACAGTAGTTATGTTTTCCTGCCATCGAAGGTGTTGATGGCCTTCAAGGGAACTGCAAGTTTGTCGGTGTTGATGTTCTACTTGTGTTGTTTGTTGTGATAAAACAATTCGTAATTCAGCTTTTCGGAATGGAATAGGTAACACGCCATTCTGGAGACAAGTCTTTGCCATGCTGAAGCAGGCTGATAGCATGTTCTCGTTGTTCAAGATTCATCAGAATGCTCGTCTTTGAGTCCCGTAGGCTTTCTGACTTCAGGCGATCAATGAGTAGTTCGATTGTGAAGCTGGGTATAGCAACACAAATCGCAGCATCTCCTGCCACGGCAATAGATAAAATAATGGGAATTTTCCTTTGTCGCACATGTTCTTTCGGCGTGTCATTGCGAATTGTCCCGTCAATGAAATCGCAGAGCTTGCCGTCGGGTAGCGTGGTGATGATGTGCTGATTTTGCGATGCCATTCTTTTCACATTATGTTGTTTAAAAATTGTTATTTCTTTAACAATTTATTTACGTGATCGCAACAATTCATTTATATAAGTATGCATGAGTATTTTTACATGGCAATTATGCATATTATTCTGCGTGTAATTTACTTCGCGTGTATTTCGCCATGAGATTTTATACGTAGATATTTCTAGCTGAATGTGGAGTTGTCTTTCCGTTTCTGGGGCAATACTGATCTTCTCGAAATTTATGTCCTGTTTCAGCTCATGGTCTTATAGAACGTGGTGCAAAAAAAAGTGGTTTTGGTGGCCTGGGAGGTGGCGCGGCGATGGAGCGGAAAGGCAATCAATCGGTCGAGAGCCGCATTCGCGGCGAACTGCGACGTCTTGAACTGGTCGAGAACGTTACCGTGATCTATGCCTGTGAATCGGGCAGCCGTGCATGGGGTTTTGAATCGGTGGACAGCGATTACGACGTGCGGTTCATCTACGTCAGGAAAACGCCCTGGTATCTGAGCGTTCAGCGCAAGCGCGATGTCATCGAAAAGCCCATTGACGACGAGCTTGACATTTCCGGGTGGGACGTGACCAAGGTCCTGCAGCTTCTGCGCAGATCGAATCCGCCGCTGCTCGAATGGTTGCAATCTCCCGTGGTCTATGTCCGCAAATCCTCTTTCGTCGAACGGATGAGAGGACTGATGGACGAATATTATTCTCCCATCGCATGCATGTATCACTACCTGCACATGGCGGAGAACAATTACAGGCGGTACCTGCGGGAAGATAATGTCTGGACCAAGAAATACTTCTATGTGCTGCGTCCCATTCTCGCCTGCATTTGGATTGAGAGAGGCCTTGGCGTGGTACCCATGGAATTTGCAAAACTGGTGGAGCGCGTGGTGGAGAGCGACGATCTTCGCCGGGAGATCGACGAGCTTCTGGTCAGGAAGCGCGCCGGTGCGGAGCTGCGTCGAGGGCCGCTCAATCCCGTGCTTTCGGGGTTCATCGAGCAGGAACTTGTGCGTTTGAACGCCCGGCTGCAACCGCCGTCCAGAAACAAGGATCACGCTCCGCTGGACCGGTTGTTCGTGGGAACGTTGCGAGAGGTGAACGGGGAAGGCATCGGGCCATGCGTTCTGGTGGACGACTCCTGATAGCGGCCTTGCGCGGCCTGTTGGGCGGCGGAGTGTTTGCAAGGTAAAAGGTAATTGGAAACGGCGTTGACCGGCTCGAAGCCCCCAAGGAGATCGACATCCAAGGGGGCTTCGAGGTTTTCGATGTCGGAAAGCTCAATTGAACGGTCTTCTTCGGAGGCTTTCTTGCCTGGAAGCGCGTTCCGTCGCGGGCCGGGCAAGGTCTGCCGGAACTTCCTCGCGGGCCTCGTAATGCTTCCCGGCCTTGCGCTTCGGGCAGCGGGTGGCGCGTTGAGCGCTTGACGGCCGGGAAGCAAACG
>Ga0209066_10000992_pt1 | contig 39243 bp, 31 predicted proteins | sample All_14_2_FD_187198 | JGI IMG/M metagenome (GOLD analysis project Ga0209066, IMG submission 187198) | Freshwater microbial communities in response to fracking from Pennsylvania, USA - Allegheny Zone_MetaG_DW_15 (SPAdes) (version 2) ... | reverse complement strand
TCAGGCATAGGCGGCGATGATGGCGTAGAAATCATCCGCCTTGAGGCTCGCCCCGCCAACAAGAGCGCCGTTGACATGGGGAATGGCCATCAGCTCGCCGGCATTGGCCGGTTTGACCGATCCGCCATAGAGAATGCGCATTTTGGCCCCTTCCGGGCCGACCTGCTTTTCGAGGCGGGCACGGATGGCGGCATGGACCTCGGCCACATCCTCAGGGGTCGGGGTGCGACCGGTGCCAATCGCCCAGACGGGCTCATAGGCGATGACGGTGGTTTTGGCCGTCACGTCCTCGGGCAAGGAGCCTGCGATCTGGCCGGTAATGACCTTCAGCGTTTCGCCGGCATCGCGCTGGCTTTGCGTTTCGCCCACACAAATGATGGCGATGAGGCCTGCGGCATGCGCCGCCTCGGCCTTTGCCTTGACCATGGCGTCGGTTTCGCCATGGTCGGTACGACGCTCCGAATGGCCGGTGATGACATATTTGGCGCCCGCATCTTTCAGCATGGCGGCACTCAGATCGCCGGTATGGGCACCTGAGACCTGCGCATGACAGTCCTGGGCGCCGAGGGCGACTCCGGCGGCGCGGGCATCATCCTTAAACCCGGCAAGGAGTGTCGCGGGCGGGCAGATGAGCACATCGCAGCGGGCGGGCTGCCGGGCGAGCTTGCGGCCCAGTGCCACGATCTCGCGGCGCGAGGTTCTGAGGCCGTTCATCTTCCAGTTGCCAGCGACCAGCGGCTTGATGCGCGGCAGTGCCATTTTGCCAGCCATGTCTCATCTCTCCCCGATATCCCGATTAACGATCTTGCCTTTGCCGAACGCTTTACCAGATGGCTTGACCAAGGCCAACTGGCAGAACTTATCCCCGGGGGACAAATCGCGAATAATATCAAGCGCAAGGGGTGCTCAAAGCGGCGACGGGCGCTTGCGGGGGCGAGGCCCCCCCCCTATCATGCCGCGCTCGCAAGGATGGCTTCGGCCTGATGCCGCACATGCCACGGACAAAGACGAAAGAAAGTAGCCGAATGCTCGATACTCTGCGCAAAGGTGCCTCAGGCTGGGTCGCCAAGGCCATGATGGCCCTCCTGATTGTGAGTTTCGGCATTTGGGGCATCGCCGATATTTTTGGCGGCTACTCCGCCACGGCTGTCGCCTCGGTCGGCGGGAGTGAGATCGAGCTTGCCACCTTCGAGCGCGAGTTCAAGGCCGAGACCGAACGCTTTGGCCAACAGCTTGGTCAGCCGCTGACGCCGGCTGATGCGCGCAAATATGGCATTGACCGGGCGGCCTTGACCCGTCTCATCAGCCTTGCCGCGCTGGATGAAGCAGGTCATGGCATGGGACTGGCCGTCAGCGACGTGGCTGTGGCGCATGACATCATGAATGATTCAAACCTGATCGGCCCCTTTGGCAAGTTTGACAAGGATTCATTCCTGCAAGCCTTGCAGCGCAATGGCATCACCGAACGCAGCTTTGTCGCGGATCGCCGCAATTTCATGATGCGCTCGCAGCTCATCGACGCGCTGCAGGCAGGTGTGCCGGTTTCCGACACGCTGCTCGAAGTCATTCACAACTTCCAGAGCGAAACGCGCGACGCGCGCTATGTGCTGTTGCCTGTGAGCAGCGTCGGTGCGATAGCCGACCCGGACGAAAAATCACTCGAAGCCTATTACAAGCAGGCGGCGGTGCATTTCACGCTGCCCGAAACGCGAAACTTCAGCGTCATGACGCTGAGCACGAAGGATGTCGCCGCCACGATCACGATCAGCGACGAAGATTTGCAGAAGGCCTATGAAGTCCGCCGGGCTGATTTCGACGTGCCAGAGAAGCGCCAGATCGACCAGATCCCCTTCAAGGATGAACTGTCGGCCAAGGCGGCGCTGGAAAAGCTGCGCAGCGGCACCAGCATTGCCGCTGTCGTGAGCGAACTCGGGCTGAAACCGGATGATGTGTCGCTTGGTCTTGTGTCGCGCAATCAGATGATGTCGCCCGCGCTCGCCGACGCGGCTTTTGCGCTCGCGCCCAACAGCTTCAGCGAGCCCGTGAAGGGTCCGCTGGGCCCCGTGATCCTGCATGTATCAAATGTGCTCCCGGGCAAGCCCGGCAGCTTTGAGAGCGCGAAAATCAAACTGCATGCGATGATGCAGGAAGAAAAGGCGCAGGATGAAATCTACGACATTCAGAATGCGATTGAAGATGCGCGCGCTGGTGGCGCCTCGTTTGAGGAGATCGCCAGCAAGAATGGTCTCACCGTCATGACCTATAAAGGGGTGACGGCGAAAGGTCTCACCGCTGAAGGCGAGACGATTAAAGACCTGCCTGCCTATCGCGACCTGCTGACTTCAGTCTTTCAGAACGAACCGGGCGACCAGATTGCCCCGTCTGACAATGGCGAAGGCGGCTATTACTGGCTGCGCGTTGACGGCGTGACCGCGTCCGCCTTGAAGCCGCTCGACAAGGTGCGCAAGGAGGTGATTGCGCTGTGGAAGAATGAGAAGCGAAAGGTGGAACTCGACAAGCTGGCCCAGTCGCTGGTTGATCGCGGCAACAAGGGCGAGTCGATTGATGCCCTCGCCGCCAGCATCAATCGCAGTCCGATCAATGTGCCGGATATCAAACGCAATTCGCAGAACGACACGTTTTCACGGCTGGCGGTGACGCGCATTTTTGCGACAGCAAAAGGCAAGTTTGCCTGGGGTCCCGTGGGTCTTGGCGACAGTCTGGTCGTGATGCAGGTTGCTGATGTGCATGTGCCGAACTTCAGTCCGACATCGGGCGATTCAATTGAACTCAAGGCCAATCTGACGGATTCGCTGGGTGCTGATTTCATCGCAACCTTTGTGGCCGGTGTGCAGAACGAGATTGGCGTGAAGGTCAATGAAAGACTGTTGCAGCGTGTTGCCACGGCCGATAGCGGGGCATGATGCGCGCTGACCTCTCTCCAATTGCAGTGGTTGCATGATGATTTCGCCTGACTATTCCGAGTTTGAACGCCGCTACGACCAGGGCGCCGCACAGGTGATCTGGTCGCGGCTGGTGGCTGACCTCGAAACGCCCGTGTCCGCCTTCCTGAAACTTGCCAATGAACGACCCGACAGTTTTTTGCTGGAATCCGTTGAGGGCGGCGACATGCGTGGCCGCTATTCCATCATCGGATTGAAGCCGGATGTGGTCTGGCGCATGCAGGGCGACAAGGCCGAGATCAATCGTCAGGCGCGTTTCAACAGCGATGTGTTTGAACCCTGTGGCGGCGCCCTTGCCTCGCTGCACGCACTGATCGAGGAATCGCGCATCGACCTGCCCGAAGACCTGCCGCCCATGTCGGCGGGCGTCTTTGGCTATATGGGCTATGACGCTGTGCGGTTGATGGAAGAACTGCCGCATGAAAACCCTGACAAGCTCGGCCTGCCTGACGGCATTTTCATGCGCCCGACGATTATTGCCGTCTTTGACTCGGTGCGCGATGAGGTGACGATCGTGACACCGGTGCGTCCTGAGGCCGGTGTGAGCGCCAGGGCGGCCTTTGCGCGGGCGAGCGAACGCCTCAGCGATACGGTGGCTGATTTTGATCGTGCCTTGCCGCATGTCGATCAGGATGTCGATATTCCTGACCTTGAAGCGCCCCGGTCAAATACGCCAAAAGATGTTTATTTCGAGATGGTGCGCAAGGCGAAGGACTATATCGCGGCCGGCGATATTTTTCAGGTCGTGCTGTCGCAACGCTTTGAAACACCCTTCACATTGCCGCCCTTCTCGCTCTATCGCGCGTTGCGCCGCATCAACCCGTCGCCTTATCTTTATTTTCTCAATTTCGCGGGCTTTGCGATTGTCGGATCGAGCCCCGAGATTCTCGTTCGTGTACAGAACAACCGTGTCACAATCCGCCCGATTGCCGGCACGCGTCATCGCGGCGTCAATCGCGCTGAAGACATTGCGATCAGCGAAGAGCTGCTGGCCGATCCCAAGGAACATGCCGAGCATCTGATGCTGCTTGATCTCGGGCGCAATGATGTGGGCCGCGTATCGCGCATTGGCTCGGTTGAAGTGACCGAAAAATTCGGACTGCAATTCACCTCGCATCTCATTCACATCGTCTCGAATGTGGAAGGCGATCTTGACCCTTCATATAACGCGATATCCGCCCTGATTGCCGGCTTTCCGGCCGGCACCGTTTCCGGTGCTCCCAAAGTGCGCGCCATGCAGATCATTGATGAGCTGGAGCTGGAAAAACGCGGCCCCTATGCGGGATGTGTTGGCTATTTCTCGGCTGCCGGTCAAATGGATACCTGCATCGTGCTGCGCACGGCAATTGTCAAGGACGGCCATATGTATGTGCAGGCCGGAGGCGGGGTTGTGGCTGATTCAAGTCCCGAAGGCGAGCATCAGGAAACTGTCAACAAGGCCAAGGCACTCTTCCGCGCAGCGGAAGAAGCGGTGCGCTATGCCTCGCGCGTCGGCAAGGGCCAGTAGTTTTTCTCTCGACTCACTGCGTTGCAAGACGTCGATGGCCCGGACAAGCCGGGCCATGACGCAAAGGTGGATCCCGGAACAAGTCCGGGATGATGCTCTAAAATATTCTTGTGTCATTGCGAGGCGCACAGCGCCGTGGCACTCCAGATGGCTGCATGGATTGCTTCGCTCCGCTCGCCATGACGCAAAGGTGGATCCCGGAACAAGTTCGGGATGACAGCCTATTCGGAATGACGCAGATCAGCTTGCCTTGGCGCGATGCAGAATGGCTGAGAGCGGCACGAGACTGAATCCACGCGCTTGCGCTTGCGGTATCCATTTTTCGAGGATATCGAGCGTTTGCGGATGGGGATGGCCAATCGCAATGGCGACACCATTTTGCCGCGCCAGATGTTCAAGCCGATCAAGCTCCAGCGTCACCTGGGCACCATCCTCGTCATGATCGAGAAAGACATCGCGCGAAAGAACGGGCACACCCGCTTGACGGGCGACCGTCTCGGCCTTGCTGCCGGCAATGGTGCGTGAATCCAGAAACACCAGACCGCGCGCCTTCAATATGCCCGCGACAATGGCCATGCCCTTCTCATCCTGCGTGAAGCGACTGCCCATGTGATTGTTGATGCCGATATAGCCGGTGAAGCGCGAGAGATTCCAGTCGAGATTGCCCGCAATCTCGGCGGCCGCCTGGCCCACGCGCAGCGCATGGGGACCGGGGTCGGCATCGCCGAGGGGTTGCATGGGAACATGCACCAGCAATTCATGGCCTGCGGCCCGGGCCGTGGCGGCCAGCGACGCGACATCATCGGCATAGGGCAAGAAGGCAAAGGTGACGGGAGCTGGCAGGCTCATCGCGCGCCGGGTTTCGTGGCGGTTGGGGCCCATGTCATCAAGCACGATGGCAATTTGGGGCTTGTCGTTCCTGGCCTGGTTAATCGGCGCGACGGCGGGCGGATCGTCCGCTGTCGGCGTCCTGATTATGTCTGCCTCGGGTGAGGGTATGGTGGTGGAGCGCAACAGCCCGGCAACGTCCTTGTGCGGCTCCAAGACAGGCGCGGAGGGCTTCAACCACAGGCCCGCAGCGAGGGCGAACAGGAAACCAGCAAGGAAGAGGCCCGCCCCAAGCTGCAAATGGGGATGACGGACTGCCTGTTTCAGGCGTCGGAGATAGGTTCTGTCCGCCATGCGTTGGACCTGCGTATGAGGAATTGCCCGCAGGATAAGCTGAGTCGGCTTGGCGCGTGGCGATCAGAAATCGAGTGAGTAGCCGAGTGTGAGCGCGACGTCACCCTGCCCTGATCCGGCAATATCGCTGTCAGAGAATTGCAGCCCCCCACCCAGCTTGCCAAACCTGGTTTCAGACAGATAGTCAAAGCCCAGTTGCAGGGGCAATGCCGACTTGTCGAAACCGACAGTTCGATAGTCGTAATTCACCGTGCCATCGAACTCGCGGCCAACCGGCACACGGGCCGAGACAGCGCCATCCACATATTGCAGTGGCTTCAGCAACGAGACCTTGAAGCTGTCGGCCCCGAGCAGGTTCTGCATATCAAGCACAAGCCCCATGTGGTGACCACCCCAGCCATTGGCACCGCTGTAAAGTGACGCCGCCGTGGTGGTGCTGTTCAATTCGGCATGGGAATAGAAGGCCGTGAGCATCACATTGCCGGAGAGGGGGCCTGAAAGATTGGCGCCGTAAAAGGTCGTTTCGGCCGAGTCGCCCATGGAGAGCGCACCGGAGGAGGCAAGACCGGCGACGGTGCCTTCCTCGTGCAGTCGGGCAGCGGACGCACCAAACTGCCATCCATCGCCCAGACTGTAGCCGAGGCCAAAGGCGGCAAAGTCGCCCTGCCCTGCGGCTACTGGCTGGCCGGGGATCAGATTTGTCTGGCTTGTGTCGCCCAGCAGATCATCGCCTGCCTGATTGAGCGAAAATACCGTCGCATTGAGGCGATCCGTCAGGCGGGTATTGAAGCCCGTTGCGACAGATCGGTCGAAAAGAGACTGCGCTTCGCCGAGCGATGAATACATGACCGCCCCAAAGCGCTGCGCCGTGGAAGCAGGCGTGGAAGCCGGAGCGTCGGCGAAATACACACTCGGTGAGCCCATGGCGACATCCAGCGAATAGGCCTGACCGCCGAAATGGAAGCCCGAGGTCGGCGTCGATCCGCCATCGGTGGTGTTCCAGGCGAGAAGGGAAAGTCCGCCTTGCCCGATACTGACTTGCTGGCGACGCGACACAAGGCCGAGCATGGCCGAGGTGCGCGTGGAAAGCGTGCCAGACGTCGTGGTCATGTAGTTGCCGATATCGCTCTGGAACGGGCGCCCAAAGGCATCGAACACCGTGAAACCGGCAAAGAGACCCGATGTATCAAAGCCCGTGAAGCGCGGCGCCGAGAAAGTCGAACGGCGGCGAAATCTTTTGCCCGGCTTAAAAGGCGACGGCGGTGTCGGGTCGACAACCGGCGGCGGTGTCGGGTCGACAGCCGGCGGCGGTGGCGTTGGATCAGGCGGTGGCGGTGTCGGATCGACGACAGGTGGCGGTGGGGTCGAATCGGGCGGTGGCGGTGTCGGATCGACCGTGGGCGTGGTGACGATTTCAGTACCGCCGACAGGGCCGAGCGCCGCCGCGACATTCAAAAGACCCCAGCCATAAACGCTATCGACACCGGGTGTGCCAAGGTCGGTTGCGGAGAGTTTGATGATGCTGGCGATCTGTGATGGCGTCAGATTGACGTTCTTGTCCAGACTGTCCTGTTCGAGCAGCGCCACGGCGCCTGTGACATGGGGCGCGGCCATGGAGGTGCCCGAGAGATATTGGTAGCTGTCGCCAGGATAGTCGGAATAGATGTTCGAGCCTGGCGCGACGATGAAGAAATTCGAGATTTTCTCGGAGTCGGCACAAACACGCGATGTGCCGATGCAATTGGTGCCCGCCAGGTTTGAGTATGAGGCAATGTTGTTGTTGGCGTCGACGGCGCCGACGATGAGCAGATTGGCAAGGCTGACGCTCGCCGTGCCATTGTATTTTTCATAGCCGATGACTGTGCCTGAATTGCCGGCGGCACGAACGAGAACAAAGTCGTCCGTATAATCGTCAAGCACACCCAGCTCGCCATTCATGAACAGGTCGCCCCTGCCGGAAGGCCCGTAGCTCATGTTGATCGCGGCGATGTTGGCACCTGTAGCATTGAGCGCAACGACGCTGTCAAAAGCGCGGCGACCACTATCCGTGGCGACCCAGCCGCGATCATCAAAAACGGCGTAATTGTAGATCTGGGAGTCCGGCGCGACACCGACAACGCCCGAACCATTATCTGCCGCCGCAGCTATGCCCGCGACATGAGAGCCGTGATAGGGGAAGGTCGTGTAGCGACCGTTGTAAGGCTGGTAGGTCGTGATGTGGCCAGCCAGATCCGAATGATTGTAGTCGGCGGTCGTGTCGAATATGGCGATGCCAACGCCTGCGCCTGTGACGCGGTCATGAGTCGCCGGTGTGACGCCAATTTGCGCGAGGTTGGGCTGATAGACCGGCGAATATTCATAATTGGCGGCAGAAGCGGCTGAAACAGCCATCAATCCTGCGCCGGCATATGCCAGCAAAGCCGCCAGATGGGATATGCGCATATCCCTGTCCCCCCGAGTCATGGCTGACCGACAAATCGGCCCCTGTTTACCTTATCGCCCAAGATGCCTAACAGTTCCATAATTTATTGGCCTGTTTTAGCGTCACTTCAGCGACAAAAGGAGCCGACAAAAGGGGCGACATATCGGGCCATGTCTTGCTCCTGTCCGGCATGGCATCCTATAAGGGGGTGCTCGCACGGCCCCTCGCGCGGCCAAGCCCACGGACCAAGCCCCATGCTGCTGCTGATCGATAATTACGACAGTTTTACCTACAACCTCGTACATTTTCTGGGGGAGCTGGGGGCTGAGACGCGGGTCCATCGCAACGACAAGATCACGGTCAACGAGGCGCTGGCCTCAAGGCCGCAGGCCATTGTGCTCTCGCCTGGCCCCTGCGACCCGGACAAGGCGGGGATTTGCCTTGAGCTCATCAAGGCGGCGAGCGCGCATCGCATTCCGCTCTTGGGCGTCTGTCTGGGGCATCAGGCCATCGGTCAGGCCTTTGGCGGCAAGGTGATCCGCGCGCGCGAACTGATGCATGGCAAGCTCTCCGCCATCCACCATGCGGGCAAGGGCATTTTCCGTTACCTGCCCAGCCCGCTGGAAGCGACGCGCTATCATTCGCTGATTGTCGAGCGCGACAGCCTGCCACCGGAACTCGAAGTGACGGCCTGGACACATGACAACATCATCATGGGCTTGCAGCATCGCGAGTTGCCCATTCATGGCGTGCAGTTCCACCCCGAAAGCATCGCCTCGGAACATGGCCATGAAATCCTGAAGAACTTTCTCGAGCTTGCGGGCTTCAACACGCATGAATATGCGTGAAGGCATGACGCAATGAGCGATCTCAAGCCGATCATCCTGCGCCTGTCCACTGGCGAGCCACTGGACGAAGAAACCGCGCGCGATGCCTTCAGCATCATCATGTCGGGTGGCGCCTCTCCGGCCCAGATAGGCGCCTTTCTGATGGGCCTGCGGGTGCGCGGGGAAAGCGTCAGCGAGATAACAGCCGGTGTGCGGGTGATGCGCGATCGGGCGCTCTGGGTCAAAGCCCCGGCAGATGCGATCGACATTGTCGGTACGGGCGGCGATGGCCATGGCACTTACAATGTCTCGACCGCGGTGGCGCTGGTGGTGGCAAGCCTTGGCGTTCCTGTCGCCAAGCATGGCAATCGTAAAGCCTCCTCGCTTTCCGGCACGGCGGATGTGCTGCAAAGGCTCGGCCTCAACCTTGATGCCAAGCCTGACCGGATCACGGCCTGCATCGAAGAGGCCGGCATTGGCTTCATGTTTGCCCAGGCCCATCACAGCGCCATGAAACATGTCGCGCCTGTGCGGACCGAACTGGGCTTCAAATCCGTTTTCAACCTGCTCGGGCCGCTCTCGAATCCCGCTGGCGTGACACATCATCTGATCGGCGTTTACGCGCCGCAGCTGACGGCGACTTTTGCCGAGGTGCTGCGCAAGCTCGGTTCGCATCGCGCCTGGGTGGTGCATGGCAGCGACGGCATGGATGAATTGACGACGACAGGCCCGAGCCATGTGGCGGAACTGAAGGACGGGCATATCCGCCTTTTCGATGTCGCGCCGGATGATGCGGGCTTGCCCCGCGCGACGCTCGACGAACTCAAGGGCGGCGATCCGGCGCAAAATGCAGCGGCCATTCATCGCCTGTTTGAGGGGGAGAGAAGCGCCTATCGCGATATCGTGCTGCTCAATGCGGCGGCGGCGCTGATCGTGGCGGGCAAGGTGACGGGCCTGCGCGATGGCGTCACGCGCGCGGCTGGCGCACTGGATGATGGACGCGCCAAGGCAACGCTTGCCAGGCTTGTCGCGGTTTCCAATGGAGTGGCGCATGGCTGACATTCTCGAAAGGATCGGCGCCTACAAGCTCGACGAAATCAAGGCGGCCAAAGCCAGAAAGCCGCTCGCCGAGGTGGAGCGCGATGCGCGCGCGGCCGCACCCCTGCGCGGATTTCACGCCGCCCTTGCCCGCAGGATCGAGGCTGGCAAGCCTGCGCTGATTGCCGAAATCAAGAAAGCGAGCCCTTCCAAGGGACTGATCCGTGCGGACTTCCATCCGGCGGCACTGGCGCAAGCCTATGAAGCGGGCGGCGCGGCCTGCCTTTCGGTGTTGACGGATGAGCCTTCGTTTCAGGGGTCGCCCGCCTTTCTGAAAGAAGCCCGCGCGGCATGCACGCTTCCCGTCATCCGCAAGGATTTTCTCTATGACCCCTATCAGGCCGTGGAAGCGCGCGCCTGGGGGGCTGATGCCATTCTCATCATCATGGCTGCGGTGTCGGATGCCCAGGCGACAGAGATTGAAGACGCCGCCTGCAAATGGGGTCTGGATGTGCTGGTTGAAGTGCATGACGAAGCGGAGCTTGCCCGCACATCCGGATTGAAGAGCCAGCTTATCGGCATCAATAATCGCAACCTCAAAACCTTTGACGTGACGCTCGCGACCACTGAACGGCTGGCGCCGCTGGTGCCCGAGGGCAAACTGATTGTCGGCGAAAGCGGCATTTTCACGCCAGCCGATCTGCAACGGCTGGCAAAATCCGGCGTGCATGCCTTTCTGGTTGGTGAGAGCCTGATGCGCCAGGAAGATGTGGCAGAGGCCACGCGCAAATTGCTGACCATCTGAAGGAATGACGGACATGGCTGACAGCCCCAAGCTCTCGCATCTCGACGACAAGGGCGCGGCGCATATGGTTGATGTCTCGGAGAAGGCCGTGACAGCGCGCGAGGCAACTGCCAAGGGTCGCGTCGTCATGGCGGCTGATACGCTCAGGCTCATTCTGGAAGACGGCCTGGCCAAGGGCAAAGCGCTGGATGTGGCGCGGCTTGCCGGCATCATGGCCGCCAAGCGCACATCCGATCTCATTCCGCTCTGCCATCCTCTCGCCCTTACCAAGGTGAGTGTGGCGCTACGGCCCGATGCGAAAACGCACAGCGTCGAGATTGAAGCCACTGTCAGAACAAGCGGCCAAACCGGCGTTGAAATGGAAGCGCTGACGGCGGTCAGCATTGCAGCGCTGACGCTTTACGACATGGCCAAGGCTGTCGACAAGGCCATGCATATCACCGACATTCGCCTGACGAAAAAGAGCGGCGGCAAGTCCGGCCCTTACGAGGCCGCGTGATGGCGGACATGCGCGATCCCCTGATCCCGGTTGCCGAAGCACGTAATCGGATTCTCGAAATGCTGCCGCGCACAGATACGGAAACCGTCTCATTGCGCGAGGCCGCGGGACGCGTTCTGGCGCAGGACGTTGTTTCCCTTCGGACGCAACCGCCGAGCGATCTGTCAGCGATGGATGGCTATGCGGTTCGCGCGCGCGACATAGAAACCATTGGTGCGTCACTTCGCGTGATCGGCGAGGCGCCTGCGGGACGGGGCTTTGCCGGGCAAGTCGGGGCGGGTCAATGCGTTCGCATTTTCACCGGCGCGCCAGTGCCACAGGGTGCGGACAGCATCATGCTGCAGGAAGATGCAGACCGCACGGGGGAGTCTGTCTCCTTCCGCGAGACAGCAAAACCGGGTCAGCATATTCGCAGGGCAGGCATCGACTTTGCCATTGGCGACACCGGCCCCCGCGCCGGCACACGCCTGAGAGCCGCCGACATTGCGCTCGCTGCGGCGATGAATCACGCGCGGCTGGAAGTACATCGTCGCCCGGTCATCGCCTATTTCTCGACGGGCGATGAACTTGTTTATCCTGGCGAGACGCCCGGCCCTGACCAGATCATTTCGTCGAATAATGACGGCCTGGGCGCCCTCATCGAAGCGCATGGCGGCATTGCGCTCGATCTTGGCATTGCGCCGGACGATGCCGACATCATCCGCGCCGTCGCCATGAAGGCACGCGACGCCGACATGCTCGTCACGCTGGGCGGGGCCTCAGTCGGCGACCATGATCTCGTCCGGCCCGCCCTTGAAGCCGATGGGCTAGTGATCGATTTCTGGCGCATCGCCATGCGTCCCGGCAAGCCGCTGATGTTTGGCCGCTATGGCGATATGCCGATGCTCGGTCTGCCGGGCAATCCCGTCTCCGCCCTTGTCTGTGCCCTGCTCTTCCTCGTGCCCGCCCTTGACCATTTGCAAGGAACCGCGCCACGCCTGCCTCTCAGCCTTGCGCGGCTTGGCAGGGCCCTTAAAGCCAATGATCAGCGTGAGGATTATCTGCGCGCCAGACTTGACCATGTGGCGGGCGAATTACCTGTTGCGACACCCTTTGCCCGGCAGGACAGCTCCATGCTTTCGTCGCTTTCTGGCGCAGATTGCCTCGTTATCCGGCCGCCTCACGCGCCGGAAGCCAAGGCGGGCGAAATGGTGGAATGCCTGCTGCTGCGCGCTTGAAATCAGCCATAACTGTTACGCGCCAATAATCGCAAGATGGTCCACAGATCGGGCTTGACGATTCAAAAGAACCAAACTAGAACGAAACAAGACGTTTTTGTTTTGTTCCTGTTTGGACACATTGAGCCGGGAGCCATCCATGCTGACGCGCAAGCAACATGAACTACTGATGTTCATTCATGAGCGCATCAAGGAAGGCGGCGTATCGCCGAGCTTCGACGAGATGAAGGAGGCGCTCGATTTGCGCTCCAAATCGGGCATTCATCGGCTGATTACAGCGCTTGAAGAGCGCGGCTTTATCCGGCGCCTGCCGCACCGGGCGCGCGCATTGGAAATCCTGAAACTGCCTGAGGCCGCCTCGCCCAGTCTTGCGACGTCGCGCAGCAAGGGCTTCTCACCCAGCATCATCGAAGGCAGTCGCGGCAAGACTTCGACAAGCCGTGACCTTGCCCCGGCCCGCGCCGCCAATGACACGATGACACTCTCCGTCATGGGCCGCATCGCCGCCGGTACGCCTATCGAAGCATTACAGGAAGAGAGCCATCAGGTCAGCGTGCCGCTTAATCTTCTGGGGTCGGGCGAACATTATGCCCTCGAAGTCAAAGGCGACTCGATGATCGAGGCCGGCATTCTGGATGGTGATACGGTTCTCATTCAGCGCTGTGACACGGCCAATAGCGGCGACATTGTCGTGGCCCTGGTTGATGGCTATGAAGCGACATTGAAGCGCTTGCGCCGCAAGGGTGACTCGATTGCGCTGGAAGCGGCCAACCCGGCCTATGAAACGCGCATCTTTGGTCCTGACCGTGTCAAGGTGCAGGGCAAACTTGTCGGCTTGTTACGCCGCTACTGATCCGGTTTTCGGAAATTGTTTCGGGCGCGTTGTTGCACCCAGGGTCGCTCGCCCCGGATGTCTTGCGATGTCTGCACCTTCAGGCTGCCATCCGGCATGAAGGTGAGCGATGTCGCCCCGCCCCGCCAGAGATCAAACCTGTCGAGAATGAGCCCGGCGCGACAGCCCTGACGCATGGCAGGCCGGACAGGCACACGCGCAACGATGATGTCGGCCAATTCGCAATCTTCAAACACCGAGGCCGTGTCTGCCGGAAAGGCGATGCGTCGGCGTCCGGGCTCGACATAAACACAGCCATGCCGATCACAACGCATGGTCTTGCTGGTGCCTGCCTCCCCGGGTGTTCGCAAATCGCCTTCATGCTGCAACCATTGCTTGACCGCATAAGAGGCCCGGCGCGTCGTGGCGGCGAGATAACCGTCCGCCATGCGCACAACGGCGACCGCGCCTTCACGATCAATCAACACGTCAGGCCGCTGGCTCGGCGACCAGAGCGCGAAGCCGATGAGAATGGGGACAATGCCCGCCACGCGCCAGATGCGACGCCAGAGCGAGAGCCACAACCCACCGGCCACGACAAGCAGCAAGGGCAGCAAGGGGACGGAGGGCACGAGATCATTGGCGCCTTGCCAGCCGGACACGTAATGGGCGACCTGGAGCATGAGTTCGACGCCCTGCCCCATGACCCAGAGGGCTGGACCATCAAGCCCGATCGGCATGAGCAACAAGGCGAAAAGGGCGGCCGGCATGACGAGTGTCGCGACGATGGGAAGGGCGGCCATGTTGCCCGCCAACCCATAGATCAGGGCGATACGATTGAAATGCCAGGCGGCAAGCGGCGCCGTGGCCGATCCCGCGACAAGACTGGTGGTGGCGATTCCTGCCGCATAGGCAAGCGGCATCAGAAGGTAGCGCCAGAAGCCTTGCGCGCTGTTGACCCAGCCATTCAAGCGATGGGCGGCATCGCTCTCATAAAAGGCGATGAGAGCGACGACGGCGGCAAAGGACATCTGGAAACTCGCACCCAGCAGACTTTCTGGTTGCCAGAGCAGCACGATCAAGGCGGCAAGCGCCACATTGCGCAGACTCAGGGCCGGGCGATCCAGCAGGATGGCCACAAACATCAGCACGATCATGATCCATGCGCGTTGCGTGGCGATGCCCATGCCTGAAATCAGCAGATAGAAGGTGGCGCCAAAAATGGCGAAGAATGCCGCCCATTTCTTGATGGGTGTGCGCAGCGCCAAACCCGGCGCCAGCGCCATCAAGGCGCGCAAAATCCAGAAAAGCGAACCACCAAACAGCACCATGTGAAAGCCGGAAATGGAGAGCACATGGGCAAGACCGGCATTGCGCAGATCGTTTGCCGTCTCATCGGGAATGGCGCGTTGCTCGCCAGTGATCAGGGCTGCGGCGACGGCACCTGCCGGGCCGGGAATTGATGTCTGAATACGCGTCGTGATGGCATCGCGCAACTGGCCCAGTGCATTCACAAATCCGGCTGGCGCTGCTTCGCGCAGCATGGGGACGGTATAGGCAAAGCCGACCGCACCAATGCCTTCAAACCAGATTTGCCGGGCATAATCAAAACCACCCGGCTCGACAGGTTCAGGCGGTGGCATGAGACGGGCACGCAGCGAAATGAGCGCGCCGACGGGCAATTCCGGCGCCTTTTGTCGCAAGGTGATCCTGACATGGCCGGGCAAGGCTTGCGGCTTCAAACGGGCAAAACTTTGTGGCGCAAGCAAAAGTGACAGGCCGCCACTCTCGGTGCGTTCCACATCGATGATGCGGGCCACAAGATCGCCGGCCATTTCCCGGTCCAGCACGGGCTGGGCCACACGCCAGACGCGAAATGACGCGGCGGCAAAACCCAGCGAAATCAGGAAGACGGCAAGCGTGAGGACGGCAAGGATACCCTGATGACGCAGCAGCCAAAGCAGCGCCGCAAATATGGCGAAGACCGCTATTGCCACCATCAGTGACGGCTCGAAGGACAGGCTGAAATAGAGCCCGATCCCGCAGGCCAACAGGATGGGTGACCAGAGAAACCAGCGATCGGTTTCAGCCTGAAAAAGGTCGAAGAGAAAGCGGAGTGATCGCCCCGGCAAGGCTATCCAGCGAGAGACCGGCGCGTTCAGCGGATCTGTTGGCGCCTGCCCGACAGCCTGCATCTGTGGCCCCTTGCGTCTGTGCGGCTTTGAACAAGGTCATGACAGCCCTGCAAGCCCTCGGAAATCACGTATATTGCATCTGCTTTCGGGCTTACGCTGCAATGCCGCAATGTGCTAGAAATGAGACAGGGTGGCAGCATAGCTCGCCCAGCCTTCCAGACGCGGACCCGACGCCAGACAGAGATTAGCCCGGTCGCCGCCTCGCAACAATCCGCCAGAGAGTTTGAGTCGATAAGCGCCCATACTCCTGGCTGCCGCCTGATCCTGACGACGAGAAATTATGACCGAGACTAAAAAAGTCGTGACGCGCTTTGCGCCTTCGCCCACCGGTTATCTGCATATTGGTGGCGGCCGCACGGCGCTGTTCAACTGGCTCTTTGCCCGCCACCATGGCGGCACCTTTCTGCTGCGCATTGAAGACACAGACCGCGAGCGTTCCACCGACGCCGCCATTGAGGCGATCTTTGAGGGTCTGCGCTGGCTGGGCCTCGAATGGGATGGCGAACCGGTGATGCAGTTTGCGCGGCAAGCCCGCCATCGCGACGTGGCGCTGGAAATGCTCGCCAAGGGTCACGCCTATTATTGCTATGCGAGCCAGGCCGAGCTGGAAGAAATGCGTGAGCTTGCGCGCGCCGAAGGCCGCCCGATCAAATATGATGGGCGCTGGCGCGACCGCGATCCGGCTGAGGCCCCCGAGGGCGTGAAGCCCGTGATCCGTTTCCGCTCGCCCGAACAGGGCGAGACCGTGGTGCAGGATCATGTGATCGGCGAAGTGCGCTTTGCCAATGATCAGCTTGACGACCTCATCATCATGCGCAGCGACGGCACACCGACCTATAATCTCTCGGTCGTGGTGGATGATCACGATATGGGCGTGACGCATATCATTCGCGGCGATGATCACCTGACCAATACAGCCCGTCAGAGCCAGATCTATGCGGCGATGGGCTGGGATGCGCCCGAGTTTGCGCATCTGCCGCTTATTCACGGGCCGGATGGGGCCAAGCTCTCCAAGCGCCATGGGGCGCTTGGCGTTGATGCCTATCGCGATCTTGGCTATCTGCCTGAAGCGATGCGCAATTATCTCGTGCGGCTTGGCTGGAGCCATGGCGACGATGAGATTTTCTCGACCGAACAGGCGATCGCGTGGTTCAACCTTGAAAGCATCGGTCACTCGCCCTCGCGCTTCGACTTCGACAAGCTCGAAAGCGTCAATGCGCATTATATTCGTCAGGCAGATGATGCCCGGCTTGCAGACGATACGCTGGCGCTGATGGCGCGCCTGCAGGGCTGGGACGCGACGCCCGAGCTTCGGGCCAAGCTGATTGAAGCCATGCCGGGCCTCAAGGAACGCGCCAAGACGCTGATCGAACTTGGCAAAGCGGCCCGTTTCCTGATCGCGCAGCGACCATTGGCGCTCGATGAGAGCGCGACGAAGCTGCTCAATGATGAAGCCAAGGGTATTCTCGCGCGCTTACTGCCATCGCTGGAGGCGCTGCATGACTGGACGGCTGAGGACAGCGAAGGCGTGGTTCGCGCCTTTGCTGAAAGCGAAAACCTGAAGCTTGGAAAAGTCGCGCAACCCTTGCGCGCGGCACTGACCGGGAGTTCGGTTTCGCCACCCATTTTTGATGTATTGGCCACGCTTGGCCGTGACGAAGCGCTCGGGCGCATCAAGGATCAGGCGGCCTGATTTCGACCTTTTCAGGACGCTCTAACGGGACCACAATGTGCACAACCGCTGAAAGGTTCGCCTGGCATCAAACAGGTTCCTGACAGCCAAAGAGGATAGAGGCAGGCATGACAAAATTCGGAACCAAAGCCGGCGTAATTTCAACCGCCACTCTCCAGGTTGATGGCAAGAGTTACGACTTTCCCGTGTTTGGCGGGTCATTGGGACCAAGCGTGATCGATATTTCGACGCTTTATTCCAAGACGGGCCATTTTACCTATGACCCGGGTTTTACCTCGACCGGCAGCTGCGAATCCGACATCACCTATATCGATGGTGAGGAAGGCATTCTGCTTTATCGCGGCTATCCGATTGAACAGCTCGCGGAAAAAGGCTCCTTCCTCGAAACATGCCATTTGCTGCTGAGCGGGGAATTGCCGAACCAGACCGAGTTCAAGGAATTCTCGCGCGCCATCACCTACCACACGATGGTTCATGAACAGATGATGTTCTTCCTTCGCGGCTTCCGTCGCGACGCCCATCCGATGGCGATCATGTGCGGCATGGTTGGTGCGCTGTCGGCCTTCTATCACGACTCCACCGACATCAATGATCCGATGCAGCGCATGATTGCGAGCCGTCGCCTGATCGCCAAGATGCCGACGATTGCCTCCATGGCATATAAATATTCCATCGGTCAGCCGATCGTTTATCCGCGCAATGATCTGGGCTACGCCGAAAACTTCCTGCGCATGTGCTTCTCGGTTCCGGCGGAAGAATATGAGATCAATCCGATCCTCGCCCGCGCGATGGAACGCATTTTCATTCTGCATGCCGATCATGAGCAGAATGCCTCCACCTCGACGGTGCGTCTGGCGGGTTCGTCCGGCGCCAATCCCTTCGCCTGCATCGCGGCGGGCATTGCCTGCCTGTGGGGTCCGGCGCATGGTGGCGCAAATGAAGCCGCGCTCAACATGTTGCAGGAAATCGGCACGGTTGATCGCATTCCTGAATACATCAAGCGCGCCAAGGACAAGGACGATCCGTTCCGTCTGATGGGCTTTGGGCATCGCGTTTACAAGAACTATGATCCCCGCGCCCGTGTGATGCAGAAGACAACCCATGAAGTGCTTCAGGTTCTGGGCATCAAGGATGATCCGCTGCTCGACGTGGCGATGGAACTGGAACGCATTGCGCTCAGTGACCCCTATTTCATCGAGAAGAAGCTTTATCCGAATATCGACTTCTATTCGGGCATCACGCTGAAGGCGATGGGCTTCCCGACGACGATGTTCACGGTGCTCTTTGCGCTCGCCCGCACAGTGGGCTGGGTCGCCCAGTGGAACGAGATGGTTGAAGATCCAAGCCAGCGCATCGGCCGTCCGCGCCAGCTTTATACCGGCGCCAAGTCGCGCGACTATGTGGATATTGCCAAGCGCTAAGCGCTCCGTCGATCAATCAAAAGGCACTGCCTCGTTCCCCCTCGAGGGAGCTTGGGCTCCATCGAGGGGGGATGACGGCTGGTGTCGGCTTTTGTGTCTTGCATGACGGGTCTACCCCTCCATGATGGTCCGTCATGCCCCGCTTCATACGGGTCATGACGATTTGGATATGAAGGCAAAAGGGCGGCGCCTTTTTATTGCGGCTTGCGAAGAGCCTGGGTTGCAAGCACTTCAAGAACGGCGCGGGCGGCGCGGCGGCTGGGGGGCTCGCCTGCAACGCCCATAAGGCTTCGCATTTCATCGAGATCGGCAAGCGCTCGGGCACGCTGCGGTGTGTTGCCGAGGAGCGGCAGCAGCGCCTGAGCGAGTGCTGGCGGCGTGCAGGCCCCTTGCAGAAACTCGCGCACGGAAGGCCGGTCAAGGATCAGATTGACCAGGACCACGGAAGGCACTTTCAACATGCGCCCGACAATGGCGCCAGCAAAGGCATCGATGCGATAGCCGATGACCATGGGCACACGGGCAAGGCCCAGCTCCAGCGACACGGTGCCGGAGGCGGCAAGCGCGGCGGTTGACGCATCAAAAGCCGCGCGCTTTTCCATATCGTCTTCGACGATGAGGGCAGGCACTTTCCACGCCTTTGCCGCCGCAATGACAGCGTCGCGCACATGCGGCACGGTTGGCACGACAACGCGCAGTTCAGGCAAGGCGGCGTGGAGCCGCGCCACCGTTTCGCCAAAGACGGAAAGCAGACGACGCACTTCATTGGTACGGCTGCCAGGCAGCACGAGCAGAACCGGCGCTTCCGGGGCGATGCCATGGCTGGCCCTGAAGCGCGCACCTGATCCTTGTTCCGGCAGACGCTCGATCGCCGGATGACCGACATAAACGCAATCAAGACCGGCTTCCGCCTTGAAGAATGTCGGCTCGAAGGGCAGCAGCGCCATGACCCGCGTCAGATATTTCGCCATGGCCCGGGCGCGACCGCGCCGCCAGGCCCAGACACTTGGCGAGACGTAATTGATGATCGGGATCCGGGGGGCGCGGCGTTTGACGCGGCGAGCCACGATATGCGTGAAGTCCGGACTGTCGATGATGACCATGACATCGGGCTGATGGGCGACGGCATGGTCGATGGTCTGTTTCATGCGGCGGAAGATGAGCGGCAGGCGTGGAATGACTTCGCGCGGCCCCATGACGGCAATATCCGTCATCGGGAACACGGAGGTGATGCCTTCGGCTTGCATGAGCGGACCGCCAACGCCGGAAAACCGCACCTGGCCGCCGAGCATTTCCTTCAAGGCCTGCATGAGATCGGCACCGAGCACATCGCCTGACGGCTCACCCGCAACAAGCATGATGTGCGGACCCGATGCCGCTGTCATGATTTGGCCCGCGCAATATCATCGGCACTGAGGCCGATCACAAACAAGCCAGCCTTGTCGGCGGCACGGGCTACGGCCAGCGCATCGCTGATCAGGGCATTGCCTGCTTCGATGGCGATGCCCGCCAGGCCCGCAGCGGCGGCACCCTCGATCGTTTTGACGCCAATGGTTGGCAAATCAATGCGTCGCTCCTGACCGGGTTTGGCAAGTTTGACGAGCACACCTGCCCGGTTGGCCACATTGCCGCGCAGGGCGGGCGCGATTTGATCGAGGCGGGCAAGCATGGCGTCGGTGCCTTCGGCAGCCTCCAGCGCGAGCACGATGCCGCGCACGGCGACAGCCCCCTGCCCGATATCCAGTGCACCAATGGCCAGAACGGCACGAATGGCGATATTGATATCTGCCCGTTGCTCCTCATCCGGCGTCAGACGACCAATGGCGCCTTGCGGGGCGAGAAGACTTTGGGACACTTCATGCGCCCCGATGACGCGAAACCCATGATCATGTTCGAGCAGCGAGATGATGCCCTTGAGCAATCCATCATCTCCCTTGCGCATCAGGCCGATGAAGCGTGGCAGAAGCCGCAGGCCCATAGCGTCCGGTATGACCTTGCGAATGTCGGGGCGATGGATGGGACCGATCAGGACGACATCCTCGCAGCCATTATCCTTCAGCAGGTTGATGAAACGGCCCAGCGCACCAATGCGGCACCAGTCATGCGGGTAGCGGCTGATGTCAGGGCTCGCCTCCCCCTCAATACCGATGATAAAGACCTCCCGTCCGGCAGACAGGGCATCTTGCGCAAGCGCCACGGGCAAAGGCCCTGAGCCTGCCACTATCCCCAGTTTCCGCTGCGCGATCTTGCGGGTCTGGTCAGGCATCGCCCGGCATCACAATGGCACGACCGGATTCATCCTGGATGAAGTTGATGATTTCCATCACTTCGGGCTGATCGGCAAACCTGTCGCCGGTTCTGGCAACGCGGTCACGCAACGCGCCCTCGCCCGTGAAGATCATGTCATAGGCTTCGCGCAGGACCGATATCTGTTCACGCGAGAAACCGCGACGGCGCAGGCCGACGAGATTGAGACCAACGAGATGGGCGCGATTGCCGATGACGAGACCATAGGGAATGACATCGTTTTCAACACCGCTCATGCCACCGATAAAGGCATGTTTGCCGACACGGCCAAATTGCTGAAGTGCGGCGCCGCCGCCAAAGATCACAAAGTCACCGACCTTGCAGTGACCGGCCAACATGACATTGTTGGAGAAGACGACATTGTTGCCGACGATACTGTCATGGCCGACATGGGAGCCTGCCAGAAAGGCGCAGCGGTCGCCGACGCGGGTGACCATGCCGCCACCTTCAGTGCCGGGATTCATGGTCACATATTCGCGGATCATATTGTCGGTGCCGATTTCCAGCGTGCTCGGCTCACCCTTGAACTTGAGGTCCTGGGGATGGTGACCGATGGAGGCAAAGGGATAAATCTGCGTGCGGGCGCCAATGGTCGTGCGACCCTCGATAACGACATGCGAATGCAGCACCACATTTTCACCGAGGCGGACATGGGCACCCACAACGCAATATGGCCCGATCTTGACGCTATCTGCCAGCTCGGCGCCGAGATCGATTATTGCCGTGGGATGGATTTCACTCATGAGCCCAATGCCTGACCTGCGATCATGGCGCTGAAATCGCATTCAGCTACCGTCTTGCCATTGACTTTGCCTTCGCCGTGATAGCGCCAGACATTGGCGCGGTTGCGCAGCTTGGTGACATGAATTTCAAGCATGTCCCCCGGCACAACCGGCTTGCGGAAGCGGCAATTATCAACCGTCATGAAATAGACCAGACGATTGGAGCCTTGCGCACCGAGACTGTTGATGACAAGCGCACCGGCGGTTTGCGCCATGGCTTCCACAATCAGCACGCCCGGCATCACGGGATAGCCCGGGAAATGGCCGGTAAAAAACGGCTCGTTGTTGGAAACGGCCTTGATGCCGATGGCAAATTCATCCGATCGCATATCGGTGATGCGGTCGATCATCAGCATGGGGTAGCGGTGGGGCAGCAATTCCATCACGCGCTGAATGTCTGCGCTGGTGGGGGGAGCGCTGTTATCTGCCTCTGGCTGGCTCATTCACTTCGTTCCTGTTTAACCTAGTTCCATTTGCCTTTGCTCGCTTGCGCTAGCTCTCACTGCCGGATGAGGGTTTGTTGCCGCCCCGTCCCAACTTGCGGAGCTCGACGATCTCACGCCGCCACTCCTTGATCGGTTTTGCCGGAAGACCCCCATATTGCTGGCCAGCCGGTACGTCTTGAATCACGGCGCCACGGGCGGCGATCATGGCTCCGGTGTTGATGGTCAGATGGCCTGTGACACCGACCTGAGCGGCCAGAACAACAAAGTCACCGAGTTTTGCACTGCCCGAGATGCCGGTTTGGGCGACGATGACGCAGTGACGTCCTGTGACGACGTTGTGGCCGATCTGCACGAGATTATCGATCTTGGTGCCTTCGCCAATGATCGTGTCCGGCCCGGCCCCGCGATCAATGCAGCTATTGGCGCCCACTTCGACATCATCCTGAATGATGACGCGGCCCAGTTGCGGGACTTTTTCGTGGCGTGGCAGACCCATGGCAAAGCCGAAGCCATCCTGACCGATGCGCACGCCGGGATGCAGCATGACGCGGTCGCCAATATGGGCGTGTGAGATCGAGACATTGGCCCCGATCCAGCAATGGCGACCGATCGTGCACCCCCTGGAAACGACCGCGCCCGCGCTGACAATGGTGCCGGCCCCAATTTCCACATCGGCGCCGATGACAGCGCCCGGCTCTATGCTGGCGCCCTCGCCGATCCTGGCCGTGGGATGCGTGATGGCCCCGGGATGCACGCCTGTCTCATCGGCATAGCTGCCCGTGCCGCACACTTCCTGCGGATAGAAGAGTTGCGCAACCTTGGCATAGGCGCGATAGGGCTCCTTGGCAAAGAGCAGCGCCACGCCTGCGGGCGCCTTGGCCTCATGCCTGGCATCAAGCAGGCAAGCCCCGGCCCTGGTTTTGCTGAAAGCCTCAAGATATTTGGGATTGTCGAGAAAGCTCAGATCAGATGGACCGGCCGCGTCCAGCGTGGCGATATCTGCCACCATGAACGAGGGATCGACACCCTCATTTAACCGGGCACCGACCCGCTCGGCAATTGTGCCGAGCGGGAACGGGCCACTATTCGCAAAGAAACGCTTATCCGCCATGGCGATACTTTATGGCGGCCGCCAAGGCGCGCCTCTCCTCAATTATTCCGGCAGAAACCTGCCATCAGATTACTTCGGCGTTACGGGCGCGAACTTGACCGTCGTCAATTTGGCATCCAATGCCTTGAGCGCTTCGGCTGTGACATCGAGATCGACGCCACCCGCCACGACGGCGGCACGGTCGATCATGACAGAGCCGCCATGCGACTTCATGATATCGGCAAAGATCGGTCCCAGAGCTTCAGCAATCTTGGCACGAGCGGCCTGACCGCCCAACTCAATCGCCTGGCCCTTTTTGCGCATGTCCATTTCATGCTTGGCACCGCGGTCCTGCAGCGCCTGAGCCTTTTTCTGAAGGTCTTCCTGGGTCAGCAGGGCACGCTGTTCGGAAAGCTTCTTGAACTCGGCTTCGAGCGAATCCTTGCCGCTCTTGTCAGCCGCCTGAAGCTTCTTGCCTTCTGCAACCATCTGCGTGCGCAAGCTTTGCGCCGCCTTGGACTGCGTGAAGAGTGTTTCCATGCTCACGATCAAGACGACTGATGGAGCAGCCGGTGCAGCCGCCACAGGTTGAACGGCCAGCGCGCCTGCCATAAATCCGGCGAATGCCACGGTAGCAATCACGCGCGACAATACTGAACGAAAACTCATTTCCTTGGCATCCCTCGTTTTTTCAAATCCGCCCGGCTAGAACGATGTGCCTGCACTGAAGCGGAAAAGTTCTGTTTCGTCGTAATCTTCCTTGAGAAGGACGTTCGACAGGTCGACGCGGACCGGGCCGAATGGCGACTTCCAATAAACGCTCAGACCGACCGATGCACGCGGTGCAAACTCGTCCTCCGGGGTAAAGCCGGCACTCGGAGTCTCATCGGCAATACCGATATAGCCGCCATCCACGAAGAGGCTGGTCCTGATACCCAGAGCTTCCGGTATCCCGTTGGGGAAGGTGACTTCCCCCGAGCCGAATACATAGGCCTGCGCCCCCAATGCGTCATTGTTGAACGAGGACGTATCGCGCGGGCCAAGACCGCCGCGCTTGAAGCCGCGGAAGTCATTGCCGCCCTTGAAGAAGCGGTCATTCAGACCGACATCTTCGCCCATGCCCGTGATATAGCCTGCATCCAGACGATAGCTCGTCAGGAAATCTTCCGTGATGGGCAGATAGGTATGGGCAAGTATCTGCGTGGAGAGGTAATGCACCGTGCCGCCAACGCCCGAAAAATCCTGGCTCAGCATGAAGTCGAAACCACCTGTCGGATCAACCGGATCGTTGCGGTGATCGAGATAATAGTCGTAGCCAACGAGGGAACGAAGTTCCTTGCCTGCCGCATCCCGCACAGCTTTCGAAGCGGTAGCGTCGACGTTGAAGATTTCTTCGTTGCGCAACTGGTAGCGCGTCAACAGACGGCTGTTATCCGTCAGCGGGAAACCGAAACGGAAACCACCACCCGTCGTGCGCAGATCATAAGACGCCTCGTCCTGGTAATTGGTTTCGCTGCCATAAAGGTCGACGCCTCCGGTCAGATCGCGATCCAGGAAATAGGGATCCGTGTAGTGGAACTCAACCAACTGGCGCTTGAGCGACAATGACAGGCTGGTTGAAAGCTGTAAGCCCTTGCCGAGGAAGTTCGCCTCGGCAAGCGTGATGCCCGCCACGGCGCTGTCAACCGAGGAGAAGCCTGCGCTCAGCGAGAGCGAGCCTGTGGACTGTTCCTGAACATTGACGTTGATGATGGTCTTGTCCGGCGCGGTGCCGGGCTGCTTGGTGATGTCCACCTTGGAGAAATACTGAAGACCACGGATCTTCTTTTCCGAGTCATCGAGCAGCACGCGGTTAAAGGCATCGCCTTCCGACATCTTGAATTGACGGCGGATCACGCGATCAAGCGTTCGCGAATTGCCGGTGATGTTGATCTTCTCAACATAGACGCGCGGGCCTTCGGTGATCGCATAGGTCAGATTGATCAGGCGCTTTTCACGATCACGTGTCACACGCGGGCGGACTTCGGCAAAAGCATAACCATTGGTGCCTGCGGCATAAGTCAGCGCGTCGACCGATTTGTCGATCTTGCTGGCATCATACCTGTCGCCTTCCTTCGTGGTCAGCAGAACAGCGAGCGTTTCCTTGTCGAGCTTGGCAAGTTTGGTCTTGATTTCGATCTTGCCAAAATCATAGACCTGTCCCTCATCCACCGTGAATGTGATGTGGAATGCGGAGTCATCGCGGCTGAGATCGGCCACGGCCGAGACGACACGAAAATCGGCATAACCGTTCTGCAGATAGAAACGGCGCAGCAATTCACGGTCATAGTTCAGACGATCGGGATCGTAGCTGTCGGAAGAGGAAAAGAACTTCCACCAGGCTGATTCACTTGTCGAGATGATCTCGCGCAGCTTGCCGTCGCCATATTCCTTGTTGCCGATGAAATTGATCGACGCGATCTTGGTCTTGGGGCCTTCGGTGATTTCGAAGACGAGATCGACACGGTTCTGCGGCAGCTGAATGACCTTGGGCTCGACCGTGGCCGAGAAACGACCGCCACGACGATAAAGCTCGATGATGCGCGTCACATCCGACTGCACCTTGGAGCGTGTGTAGATGGCGCGCGCCTTGAGCTGAACTTCCTTGTCGAGATCGTCATTCTTGATCGCCGAATTGCCTTCATAGGCGACGCGATTGATGACCGGGTTTTCGACAACGGACACGATCAGCTTCGAGCCTTCGGGATGAATGGTGATGTCAGCAAAGAGGCCCGTCTGGAACAGCGACTTGATGGAGGCGTCGACGGCTTCGGGCGTATATGGCTGGCCTGGCTGAATGCTCATATAGGAGAGTACGGTTTCAGCTTCGATGCGCTGATTGCCCTGCACGTCGATCGCCGAGATAACCGGCCCCTTCGTTTCCTCGGCCTGGGCGCTGACGCCCATACCGGTGGCAAGGCTCGAAGGCATGACCCCCGAGACTGAGGTTGCGATCAAGAGCGCCATCGACATGCCGCCAATACGCACGATTCCGGTCAAATAACTGGCCAGTTGCCCCATCCCCACACCACCATCATGGCAAGACCGATCCAAGGTCTCGCAAGTCATCAACATCAAGCCGAAAACGGCGACAGGATCACATGACCCGGTCACCGCAACAACGGCTAGCTAAACAGTCCACTCAGAAACGCAAAGACCTGAAGATGGACCAAATCGTTCCAGGTCGAAAAAAGCATCAGCATCATCACCAGCGCCAGACCGATCCTGTAACCGATCTCCTGAGACTGGGCCGCCAGAGGTTGCCCCCGAACCGCTTCGATGCCGTAGTAAAGCAGATGTCCGCCATCAAGCAGCGGCACCGGAAAGAGGTTCAGCAAGCCGATGCTGACGGACAGCAAGGCAGCCAGATTGACCAGCGCCACCAGACCCAGTGTCGCTACCTGCCCGGACACCTGCGCGATACGCAGCGGACCCCCAAGCTGATCGGCCTTTTCAGTACCAGAAATCACGCCGCCGAGATAGTCGAGCGTTCGGCTGACAATAAACCACGTTTCCTTGACGCCAAGCCAGACGCTGACAAGGGGGTTGTAGCGGACAATGCGGATATTGTCAGGACCCGCTTCGCGAACGATTCCCAAAACGGCCTGCCGATGTGTGTTGCCGAACTTGTCGGTCATTTCCGTCGCGCGCGGCGTTGCCACCAGTTCGATCTGCTTGTCGCCACGCTTCAGCGTGAAATTCAGGGGCTGATCGACCGCGACACTGACGATGCGCTGCATGTCTTCAAAGGTGTCGATGGCGGTGCCGTCAATCGCGATGACGAGATCGCCCGGCTGCATGCCCGCTGCGGCAGCGGCACTGTTTTCCTGCACCTTGTCGATCTTGGGTGTGGCGACGGTTTGACCGATGAAGGTAAAGATGCCGGCGAAAATGACGATGGCGAGAATGAAATTGGCGAAGGGGCCGGCTGCGACGACAAAAGCGCGATGTTTCAATGGCGCGAAGTGAAAGAGCCCTGCGCGTTCAGCGACCGGAACAGCTTCGAGGGCTTCGGCGTCGGCCATGCTGGCGACATTTTCATCGCCTGCAAACTTCACATAGCCCCCAAGGGGTATCCAGGAAAGTTTCCAGCGTGTGCCCCTGGCGTCGTTCCAGCCAACGATTTCTTTGCCAAAGCCGATTGAGAACACATCGACCTTGATGCCGCAGGCGCGTGCGGCAAGGAAGTGACCGAGCTCGTGGAAGAAGACAACAATCGTCAGGACAAAGAGGAATGGCAGGACGTAGCCCCAAATGGAGCTGTCAAAACCGCCTAGACCCGTCAGAAAATTCAGAACGTTCAAAGACTTTTCTCACTTCCAGCCATGACAGTACTCACCCGACCAACACCCTGCGCATGAGCGTTGGATTGGCGGCGGACACAGCACCAATGGAGCCCCCAGTCGCCGCACAGACTACGTCACAAGCCAATCATTTGCACCATTTCCTCAGCCTGAATCCGCGCAATTCGGTCAATTTCGTAAATATCTTCCAGGCAGGCTGGCTGGACATGAAGGCTGTCTGAGGTGGAGAGCACCGATTCGACCAGCCCGGCAATCGCCAAAAAACCAATTTTACCATCGAGAAATGACGCGACGGCGACTTCATTGGCGGCATTGAGCACAGTGGGTGCTGCCGCCCCCTGTACCAGCGCGGCGCGGGCCAGACCCAAGGCCGGAAAGCGAAGCGGATCAGGGGCTTCGAAGGTTAATTTGCCTATCGCCGCCAGGTCGAGACGGGGCGATGGTGTGACCATGCGTTCGGGCCAGGCGAGCGTATGAGCGATTGGCGTGCGCATGTCCGGACTGCCAAGTTGGGCAAGCACCGAGCCATCCACATAGGCAACCATGGAATGGACGATCGATTCCGGGTGAATAACGACATCAAGCCGCTCCGGGCCGACAGGGAAGAGATAATGGGCCTCGATCAGTTCCAGCCCCTTGTTCATCAGGGTGGCACTATCGACTGAAATCTTGGCGCCCATTTCCCAGCGGGGATGGGCAATGGCTTGCGCGGGCGTGACGCGCGCCATGTCCCCCGGACTCGTCTGGCGAAAGGGACCGCCTGAGGCAGTGAGGATGATCTTCTCAACGCTTTCAAGACGGGTCTGATCCAGCACCTGGAAAATGGCATTGTGTTCGGAATCGACCGGCAGGAGCGTCGCGCCCGCTCGCGCCACTTCGCTCATGAAAAGCGGTCCGGCAGAGACGAGACATTCCTTATTGGCCAGCGCGACAAAGGCGCCGCGGCGGACAGCGGCCAGCGTGGGCGCCAGACCGGCAGCCCCCACAATGCCTGCCATCACCCAATCGGCCGGACGTGAGGCGGCCTCTATGACGGCTTCGGGCCCGGCCATGACTTCGATCGGAAGATCAGCCAGCGCGGATTTGAGTTCGCCATAAAGCGACGGGTCGGCGATGATGGCGCAATGCGGCAACAAGAGCCGCGCCTGCTCAACCAGCAAGGCAACATTGCGATGGGCTGTCAGCGCCACGACTTCATAGGCTTCCGGATGACGGCGGATCAGGTCGATGGTCGAGCAGCCGATGGATCCAGTGGCGCCGAGAATGATGACACGGCGGCGCTCCCCTGCCGGGGACAGGCTGGTGACATGCTTTTCGATAGACAAACTCACGGCCAAATCAGTGCTCCTGAAGCCGGATGCAGGCCCCCATGCAAAAGACCGATCAGGGTCGCAGCCAGACTGGCGGCCACCAGACCATCCACCCGGTCGAGCATACCGCCATGACCGGGAATGAGGTTACTTGCATCCTTGACCCCTGCCCGCCGCTTCCAACCGGATTCCACAAAGTCACCCGCTTGCTCGACAAGCGCAAGACTGGCGCTGACCAGCGCCAGGGCCCATACCGAGCCCTGACCCAGAAGCATGGCCGTCACAGCCCCCACAATGGCCGCGCCGACCATGCCGCCAATCAGGCCCGCCCATGTCTTTTTGGGCGAGATGCGCGGGGCAAGCTTGGGGCCGCCAATCAGGCGACCGGAAAAATAGGCGCAAATGTCGATGGCCCAGACGACGGCCAGGATCCAGAGCGTTGCCTCGCGCCCCAGCACCGGATCGGCGCGCAGCCAGACCAGGGCAATCAACGGCAAGACAAGATAGGGATAGGCCAGAAAGGCGGGTCGCACAGGCCAGCCGCGCATCAGACAACGGGCTGCCTCCAGCGCGAGACCAATCAGTCCCGCAGCGAGCGCGAGGCTCGGTGATCCGCTCGTGGTCAGGAAAATGGCGATGATGGCTGTCAGGGCCAGACCGGCAGAGCGCGACAGGGAGGCGCCGCCCAGGAGCAGGCCCGCAAGCTCCCAGGACATGGCGCAGGCCGAAAGTGTCAGTAACAGGGCAAACGCCCAGCCACCCCACCAGGCTGCAACCAGAGCCAGCGGCGCCATGACCAGGGCCGAAAGCGCCCGCACAGCGAGATCGCTGCGGACGGATTGGCCCGAGCCCGGTTGGAGGTTTTGATCCTGCATCAGGCCTCAGCCATTTTCCGGCGGGTTCAGCGCCCCGAAACGACGGACACGGCCATTATATTCAATGAGCGCCTCGCGCAGGCTTGCGGGCGTGAAGTCAGGCCAGAAAGCGTCCGTGAAAACCAGTTCCGAATAAGCGCTCTGCCAGGTCAGGAAGTTGGAAAGACGCTTTTCGCCACTGGTGCGGATGATGAGATCGGGATCGGGCACGCCTGCCGTATCGAGATGGGCGGATACAGTTTGCGTGGTGATGCTGGACGGATCAAGGCGGCCTGCCTTGACTTCCTCGGCTATGCGGCGAACTGCCGTCGTGATCTCGCTTTGGCCACCATAGTTAAACGCAATCATGAGGAAGATCTTGTCGTTTTTCGCGGTCAGGCACTCGGCGTCTTCGATCATGGCGACGATGTCGGGTTCGAGATGCTCCCGATCACCGATAATGCGGACATGAACACCGTTCTGATGCAGTTCAGCCAGATCCCGCCTGATAAAGAAACGGAGCAAGCCCATGAGATCATTGACCTCCTCGACCGGGCGCTTCCAGTTTTCCGAGCTGAAGCCATAAAGCGTCAGATATTTGATACCGAGTTCGCCTGCGGCACGCACGATGACGCGGACAGCCTCCACACCCTGGCGATGGCCAAGCTTGCGCGGCAGGTGTCGACGCGCCGCCCATCGGCCATTGCCATCCATGATGATGGCGACATGGCGCGGCACCGGCATCTCGACCGCCGCCTTCGCCGTCACGTCGGAATTCAGCATCATGGGCAGATTTTCCGCCTATTTCAGGGGGTTAACAGCTTCAGTTCAGCGCCGACAGGGGCCGATCATATGACCTGCAGATGTCCAGCTTACACCTGCATGATTTCAGCTTCCTTATGCGACAGGGCGGCGTCAATCTCGCCAATCACCTTATCGGTCAGTTTCTGAACTTTCTCCGACCAGCTCTTGTGGTCATCTTGCCCCATATGCGAGTCTTTTTCGAGGCGTTTCAGTTCGTCCATCGCATCACGGCGCACATTTCGGACGGCGATACGGGCCTGCTCGGTATATTTGGCGGCAATCTTGGTCAGCTCGGTGCGGCGTTCCTGATTGAGTTCCGGGATCGGCAAGCGGATCAACATGCCATCGACATTGGGGTTGAGCCCGAGACCTGAGGAACGGATTGCCTTTTCAACGGCGGAAACCATGCCCTTGTCCCAGACCTGAACCGTCAACATGCGCGGCTCAGGCACGCCCACCGTGCCGACCTGCGAAATCGGCATGGTCTGGCCATAGGCCTCGACAACAATCGGATCGAGCAGACCGGCAGAGGCGCGGCCCGTGCGCAAGCCCGAGAACTCGGTCTTCAAAGCCTGCAAGGCGCCGCGCATACGGCGTTCGGTTTCAGCAATATCAAAAGTCTTTGGGTCAGCCATTTCATTTCCTTCCGGCCATCAGCTTAAGTCTGATACTTCATGTTCTGGATGAAGTCAGGCCGCGTCCTCGATGATAGTGCAGCGGCCTGCGCCTGTCAGAACATTGACGAAGCCGCCATCGGTATGAATTGAGAATACGATGATGGGAATGCCATTTTCACGCGCCAGTGCAATGGCGGATGTATCCATGACCTGCAGGTCGCGCGAGATGACATCCAGATAGGTCAGGCGCTCATAGCGGGTCGCATCCAGCACCTTGTGCGGATCGGCGGAATAGACCCCATCCACCTGCGTGCCCTTGAGAAGCGCGTCACAACCCATTTCGGTGGCGCGCAAGGCGGCGGCTGTATCGGTTGTGAAAAACGGATTGCCGGTGCCGGCTGCGAATATGACAACGCGGCCCTTTTCCATGTGGCGCTCGGCACGGCGGCGAATATAGGGCTCGCAGACCGTCATCATGGGGATGGCCGATTGAACGCGTGTGGGAACCCCTGCCCGCTCCAGCGAGTTCTGCATGGCGAGCGCGTTCATGACGGTTGCGAGCATGCCCATATAGTCGGCGCTGGCGCGTTCCATGCCCTTGGCGGCGCCTGAGAGGCCGCGGAAGATGTTACCACCGCCAATGACGAGGCAGACCTCAATGCCGATATCGGTGGCCTGCTTGATCTCATTGGCAATGCGGTCAACGGTGCCGACATCAATGCCATATTGCCCTTCGCCCATCAGGGCTTCGCCCGAGACTTTCAACAGGACACGACGATAGAGGGGTTTGGCGGGCATGGCATTGCTTTCGGCAGGCAAGTCCGGCATGGCGCAGGACGACATTCATGATGCAAGGCATGGGAGCGCTCGACGCCCAAGCGAATCCCTCGCCCACCCCAAGACAATAACGCCCCCGGCGCCATAAGGCGAAGGGGGCGTTGCATGTTTTATGCGACGCGATTAGCCGCGGGCAACGGCGGCCACTTCGGCGGCGAAGTCGCTTTCTTCCTTTTCGATGCCTTCACCCAGACCAAAACGGACGAAACCGATCACTTTGATGGGGGCGCCGATATCTGCTTCGGCGGCGGCAACGGCCTTTTCGACCGTCAGATCAGGATTGATGACGAAAGCCTGGGAAAGCAGAACCACTTCCTCGTAGAACTTGCGGATACGGCCTTCGACCATCTTTTCGATGATATTGTCCGGACGGCCCGATTCCCTGGCTTCGGCGATGAGCACATTGCGCTCACGCTCGACAACGGCGGGGTCGAGGTCATCCTTGTTCAGCGACAGCGGGCTGGTCGCGGCGATGTGCATGGCGATCTGCTTGCCGAGTTCGGCAAGCTTGGCCGGGTCGCCGGCCGATTCAAGACCGACAAGTACGCCGATCTTGCCAAGGCCGGGGGCGACCGAGGCATGGACATAGGCGGCAACGGCACCCTGGCTGACGGTGATCGCGGCGGTGCGGCGCACGGTGAGGTGTTCGCCGATCGAGCCGACCATTTCGGTCACATAGTCCTGCACCGACTTGGCGCTGCCCGGGAAGGAAGCGGCGAGCAGCTTGTCGATATCGCCACCAGCGGCCAGCGCCATCTCGGCAACGCCGTTCACGACCTTCTGGAACTGGTCATTGCGGGCAACGAAGTCGGTCTCGGAATTGACTTCCACGAGCGCGCCTGTGGTGCCCTTGGCAATGGCGCCGACAAGGCCTTCGGCGGCGACGCGGCCAGCCTTCTTGGCGGCCTTGGCCAAACCCTTGGTGCGCAGCCAGTCAACAGCGGCTTCCATGTCGCCTGCCGTTTCCGTCAGGGCGGACTTGCAGTCCATCATGCCTGCGCCAGTCGACTCGCGCAGTTCTTTCACCATGCTTGCGGTGATATCAGCCATGGGATTTCCTCAATCTGCTTGGGCCCGTCAATCCGGGCGCGGGAATTCAGCAATGCCTCCAGGCGCCCATTGGGCCGGGAGGGCGAAAGGCCCCGGCGCAAACATCATGCGCCGGAGCCTCTTTCTGGTGTCGCCTCCGGTTATGACCAGAGGCGGGATCGCAACGTCCAGCCTTATTCGGCGGGAACAGCTTCTTCCGGCAGGATTTCGACCGGTGCTTCAGCCGCACCAATGTCCATACCGCTGGCCGAATGGCTCTGCGAGATGCCGTCGATGACAGCGCGCGAGACAAGATCGCAATAAAGCGCGATCGCGCGGGCGGCGTCGTCATTGCCGGGCACGGGATAGGCAATGCCATCGGGATTGGAATTGGAGTCGAGAACGGCGACGACGGGAATGCCGAGCTTGCGGGCTTCCTCGATCGCAATCGTTTCCTTGTTGGTGTCGATGACAAAGATGATGTCGGGAAGGCCGCCCATATCCTTGATGCCGCCAATGGCGCGCTCCAGCTTGTCGCGCTCGCGGGTCAGGTTCAGGACTTCTTTCTTGGTGAGGCCACGGGCCTCACCTGCCAGCATCTCGTCGAGCTGACGCAGGCGGCGGATCGAATTGGAAATCGTCTTCCAGTTCGTCAACGTGCCGCCGAGCCAGCGATGGTTGATATAGTACTGGGCGCATTGACGCGCCGCCATTGCCACTGTTTCCGACGCCTGGCGCTTGGTGCCGACGAAGAGAACACGACCACCGCCTGCGACGGCGTCGCGGATGGCGAGCAGCGCCTGATGCAGCAGCGGAACTGTCTGCGCGAGGTCGATGATGTGGATGTTGTTGCGGTCACCGAAGAGGAAAGGCTCCATCTTCGGGTTCCAGCGATGGGTCTGGTGACCGAAATGAACGCCGGCCTCCAGCAGTTGACGCATATTGAAATCGGGGAGTGCCATGACACCCTGCTCCTTCATTTTCCGGTTGGACCTCCGCGGGGGAAGAACGGCACCCCTCCCGCAGGAGAAGCCCGCACCGGACCGACTGAACCTATGTTGCCTTCATGACAAGCCTTTGATGGCGCGCCAACGGGCGTGGATCAGCCGAGCCCCACGTGTGGAATGGCGCGGGTATAGGGGGAAAAGGTCAAAATGGCAAGGGCTTGGCGGGGTTTAGGCCGATTTTGCCCGATATTGGCGCATTTGGGCGAAAATGGCCCCTGAGTTCCCAGATTTTTTGACTTTTCAGACCATCACTCAAATTTTGTTTTCAGCCAGTCAAAGACTGCACGCTGTTCATCTTGACCGGCCCGTCTGACCTGCGTCAGCAACCAAATTGTGCTGGGCTTTTCAGTTGTTATGTTTTTGGCGCCTTGATTACAGGTTGAGCAGAGCGTTCTCAGATTCGAGATTTCATCAGCCCCGCCCAGACTTTTATCGACGATATGACCAACATGGAGGCGGACCTTACGATGTGTGTAAGGATCAATTTCACCCGGCGTCAGTCCGCACATCTGGCAAGTGAAGCCGTTTCGATCAATGACGGTTGCACGTAATCGAGCCGAAATCCCGCGCGCAAAATTAATAGGCTTGTTTAGATCAGGAGCCGTGCTGAGCAGATATTGCCCCGGTTTGAGGTCCGCGCTGTCATTATGCGTTAGGATTGGCCATCCTTCTTCATCACGCAATTCGCGCGCACGCCGCGCGTATTCAGAGGCTCCGCCAGACGCTTCACGCAACTCGTGTGATTCAATTACACGACCAATATTGTCGAGAAGAAATCTGCGGATTCGTTCTTTCGAACCTATTCGAGGCATGAGCGAACCGCTTTGGCAACGTTATACGCAAGGCGAACCGGCAAAGCGTTCCCAACCTGTCTGTACTTGTGGGTTTTCCCGCCTGCAAATTCCCAGCTATCAGGAAAACTTTGAAGGCGAGCGACCATACGCACTGTCAATCTGGGTATGCCCTTGAAATCTCTTTCAGGCGGCATGTCGGCAATACCCATCCCATCCACACCCAACTCTGCCCACTCTCTTTTCGCGCGAGTCGGCCCAAGGTCGGGGCCGCCATGCTTGTGGGAACCTCCTACGATGGTCGGTGCTGGCGCTGATGCATTTTGGGCCCACTCATCTGCACCACGCCAACCTCCCGCAGCCATTAAATCATGAAGGGTAGCCCCCACAGACGAAGCAACTTCCTGCGTCGTAATGGGCCACTGAAGCGGATTGGTTTCGCCTCGACGCAAAGCGACCAGGAACGCACGGAAACGATTTTGCGGGACGCCAAAGTGGGCGGCGTTGAAGCCCGTCCAATACGTATCAAAGCCTTCCTTGTTCAGCCGCTTGTCAACTTCGGCTCGAAAGGGATCAAACTTTGAGGAAAGAATGCCGCGTACATTTTCAATCAAGAGTGCCCGAGGTCGCGTCTCTTTTACAATACGCAACATTGATGGAAACATGTCGCGCTCATCATCAGGACCAAGCTGCTTGCCTGCGATAGAGAATGGGGGACATGGCAGCCCGCCCGAAAGCAGATCCACGCCGCTCCAATATGTTGCATCGAACCGTCTCATGTCTGCCTCGATAACATTCCAGTAAGGCCGATTCAGACGCAGAGTTGCGCATGCATGTTTATCGAGTTCGACGAGTGCAGATGGTATGAAACCGGCGTGCTCAAGGCCAAGCGCGGCACCACCGCCACCCGCACACAACTCCAGAGATGAAAAATTGGATTTCAGTTTTTTCATATTCAATCTCAGTCGCTCATTTGATTCCGTTAGAATCACCTCGGGAAGTGTGTCTTTGATGGCTGTCTGAAGATTATCAGATTTCCTGCACTTCGACGATGCCGGGGACGGATTTGATGGCGCCGCGGATCTGGGGCGTGATGTGATAGCCACCGGGCAGGCGCAGCTCGACCTCGCGCCCGCCTTCGCCCATCAGCACAAGTTGGACAAGTCCCTTGCCCTTGTCTGTCAGGCGGCTTTTGAGTGCGGCCAAGGGTGCCTGATCTTCCAGAAAGACGCGCATACCCGCCGCGGTATTGGCCACCACCTGCTCGACGGGGCGGATGGACTGGGCGCGCAGCTTCAGCTCATCGCCTGTGCGGTCGATCTCGACGGCGATGACGATGGACTGGCCCGGCTCCATCAACTCGCGCGCGGCGGCAAGCACCTCCGAAAAGACGACAATTTCGAATTGCCCGGTCGGGTCGGAGAGGCTCATGAAGGCAAAGGGATTGCCCTTTTTCGATTTGCGCTCCTGTCGGCTCGTGACCGTGCCGGCGATTTTTTCCGCCGTGTTGCCGCGTGCCAGCAACTCGGCATAGGTGACGACGCCATCGCGGCGCAGCGCGGTTTGATAATCGTCGAGCGGGTGACCCGAGACGTAAAAGCCGATCGCATTGAACTCTTCGGTGAGGCGCTGCATGGGCAACCAGACTTCGGCCTGCGGCAAGGCCGGATTGGCCGAGGCGGCACTTGACGCATCGCCAAACAGGTTGACCTGTCTGGTTTCGCGCTCGTCCGCCGTGGCGCTCGCAATGCCAAACAGGATATCGACGCTGGCCAGCACCTGGGCGCGGTGGCTGTTCAGCTCATCGAAGGTACCGGCGCGGGCAAGGTTTTCAAAGGCGCGCTTGTTGATGATGCGCGGATTGATGCGGCGGGCAAAATCAAAGAGATCGCGGAACGGACCGCCTTCATTGCGAACCACCACCAGATGTTCCATGGCCTGGCGGCCGACATTCTTGATGGCGGCAAGCGCATAATAGATGTCGCCGTCAACGACCGAGAAAATCGCTTCCGAGCGATTGACGCTGGGCGGGCGCACCTTGATGCCAAGACGGGCGGCATCTTCCTTGAAGATATTGAGCTTGTCGGTATTGCCAAGATCGAGGCTCATCGAAGCGGCGATGAACTCGACGGGATGATTGGCCTTGAGCCAGGCGGTCTGATAGGCGACGAGCGCATAGGCGGCGGCGTGCGACTTGTTGAAACCATAGCCTGCGAACTTGTCCACAAGTTCGAAAATATCGGCAGCCTTGCCCTTGTTGACACCGCGCTCGACGGCGCCCGAGACGAAGCGCTCCTTCTGCTGCTCCATTTCGGCTTTGATCTTTTTGCCCATCGCGCGGCGCAGAAGGTCGGCTTCGCCCAGCGAATAGCCCGACAGGATCTGGGCGATCTGCATCACCTGTTCCTGATAGATGATGACGCCATTGGTTTCCTTCAGTACCGGCTCAAGCGAGGGATGCAGGAAATCCGGCGCTTCGCGGCCGCGCTTGCAGCTGATATATTTCGGAATGTTGTCCATCGGGCCGGGGCGATAAAGCGCCACCATGGCGATGATGTCTTCAAAACGGTCGGCATTGAGTTTGCGGAGCATGTCGCGCATGCCCGAACTTTCAAGCTGGAACACGCCAACCGTTTCGCCACGCGCCAGCAGCCCGAAACTCTTGGGATCATCAAGTGGCAGCGTGTCGAGATTGACCTCGACACCTTTCAAGGCAATGAGACGCACGGCTTCCTTCAAGACGGTCAATGTCTTGAGGCCGAGGAAGTCGAACTTGACGAGACCGGCAGGCTCTACCCATTTCATGTTGAACTGGGTGACGGGCATGTCGGAACGCGGATCGCGATAAAGCGGCACCAGCTCATCAAGCGGTCGGTCGCCGATGACGACGCCCGCGGCATGGGTTGAGGCATGGCGATAAAGCCCTTCAAGGCTCTGGCCGATTTCGAGCAGACGCGCCACCGCGTCCTCTTGCGCGGCGGCTTCGCGCAGGCGCGGTTCGCCCGCTATCGCTTCGGCAAGCGTGACGGGGGATGCCGGATTGTTCGGCACGAGTTTGCACAGGCGATCCACCTGCCCATAGGGAAGCTCGAGCACACGACCGACATCGCGCAGCACGGCGCGGGCCTGCAACTTTCCGAAGGTAATGATCTGCGCGACCTGATCATAGCCATAGCGCTTTTGCACATAGCGGATGACTTCGTCGCGCCGGTCCTGACAGAAGTCGATATCGAAGTCAGGCATGGACACGCGTTCGGGATTAAGGAAGCGCTCAAAGAGCAGTCCGAAACGCAAGGGATCGAGATCGGTGATGGTAAGCGCCCAGGCGACAACGGAGCCTGCGCCTGAACCACGGCCCGGCCCGACCGGAATGCCCTGCGCCTTGGCCCATTTGATGAAGTCGGCCACGATCAGGAAGTAGCCGGGGAAGTCCATCTTGATGATGACATCAAGCTCGAAGCGCAGACGGGCGCGGTAATCTTCTTCCGAGGCGACGGGCACGACGGAGGCAAGCCGCGCGCTCAGCCCGGCTTCAGCCTGGGCGCGCAGTTCATCGGCCTCGCTGACATTGGCGGCAAAGGTCGGCAGGATCGGCTTGCGCTTGCGCGGACGATAGGCGCAACGCCTGGCAATCTCGACGGTGTTTTCCAGTGCTTCGGGCAGATCGGCAAAAAGCGCGACCATGTCGTCTTGCGTCTTGAAATAATGCTGTGGCGTCAGACGACGGCGCTCGGTCTGGGTGACATAGGCACCGTCGGCAATGCAGATCAGCGCGTCATGGGCCTCATACTCGGTTTCGCGCGTGAAATAGGGTTCGTTGGTGGCAACCAGCGGCAGCGCATGGGCATAGGCCAGATCGAGCAATGCGGACTCGGCCACACGCTCGCGATCCTGTCCGTGGCGCTGCAATTCGACATAAAGGCGGTCACCGAAAATGCGCTTGAGGGTGAGCAGTCGTTCCTCGGCAATGCCACGCTGACCCGTGGCAAGCGGTTTGTTGATGATACCGTCCGGCCCGCCGGTGAGGCAGATCAGGCCTTCCGCATGGGCTTCAATCTGGTCAAGCGAGACATGAGGGAAATCGCCCGCTTCCGGTGCCAGAAAGGCATCGCTTGAGAGCTTCATGAGATTGGCATAGCCGGTCTCATCCTTGGCGAGCACGGCGATGATGCCGGTTGGCTCGCGCCGCATGACGCGGCCCGGCTCGTCTTCCGTTTCGATGAGGATGGTCAGGGTGCAGCCGATGATCGGCTGGATGCCCGCATCCGAGAGGACTTCTGAAAACTCCAGCGCCCCGAAGAGATTATTGGTGTCTGTGATCGCGACAGCGGGCATGGCCGCAGCGCGGCAGAGCTTGGGAATGTCCTTCATGCGGATCGCGCCTTCGAGGAGCGAATAGGCCGAGTGAAGCCGCAAGTGAATGAA
>Ga0209066_10000991_pt1 | contig 39245 bp, 36 predicted proteins | sample All_14_2_FD_187198 | JGI IMG/M metagenome (GOLD analysis project Ga0209066, IMG submission 187198) | Freshwater microbial communities in response to fracking from Pennsylvania, USA - Allegheny Zone_MetaG_DW_15 (SPAdes) (version 2) ... | reverse complement strand
TGGAGACTGGCCACATCGGTCCCCGTGTAGCGTCGCTCGGTGACTTGATGGAGCGCCTCAGCTTGAACGTTGCTGGTGAACGCAGGGTGCTCAGGATGATCCTTGTGCGCCCCAAAAACAGGGGCGGGCGGGCTGCCGGCCCGGGGGCCAATCAGTTCGAGGCTCGCCTGCGTCGGGCAGTGATTCCAACGCGATTCACTCACAGCTCACAGCTCACAGCTCACAGCTCACAGCTCACAGTTCACAGTTCACAGTTCACAGTTCACAGTTCACAGTTCACAGTTCACAGTTCACAGTTCATGGCTCAAGTGCGCCAAGGCGCCAGATGAGGCCAGGCTTGGCCTGATGCGGCCGGATCGAGCTGCCGGCAGACCGCCACCAGATTCAGTCGCCTTGCGAGGGCGATGGCGGCAACTCGGTGTCTGTCGGGGCGGCGGCGCGAGGCTTGTTGCTGCCGGCCACAAGGTCGAAGCGGAAGAGGCGGCACTCGATGGGGCCATTGAACATGACGACGCGGCGACTTTCCTTGAGGCGCATGGCGCTGGGCAGCTTCATGTCGGGGCTGAGGATCCAGGCGGTCCAGCCGGGGTATTGCTTCTTCCAGTGGGACGACAGGCGCTGGAAGAAGGTGGCGGCTTCGTCGTCCTGGAATTGCTCGCGACCGGCGCGGGACGTGGGCGCAGGCTCTCCCATTTCTTCGTCGGCTTCGGAGCGGGCGCGGTAGGCGTTGCGCACGGAACCCTTGGTGTCGATGCGCTCGCCGTAGGGCGGGTTGAACATGAGCACGCCACGCTCGCACGGCACGGGGCGCTGCAGGGCATCGGCGGTTTTGAACTCGATGTACTGGCGCACGCCGGCCCGCTCGGCATTGCGGGTGGCGAAGTCGGTCATGCGGAAGGCGACGTCGCCGGCGTAAATGGGGACGCGGGGCGGGTGCTGGCGGTCGTGGGCGGCCTGGCGCAGGCGCTGCCAGTCGGCCTGGTGAGCCCCGAAGGGCAGCAGGCGCTCGAAGGCAAAGCGGCGCTGCAGGCCGGGGGCGATGCCGCAGGCAATCTGGGCGGCTTCGATAGGGATGGTGCCAGCGCCGCAGCAGGGGTCGAGCAAGGCACCGTCTTCGGGACGGCCTTGCCAGTCGGCGGCGGCGAGCATGGCAGCGGCCAGGGTCTCTTTCAGCGGGGCTTCGCCGGTGTCTTCGCGCCAACCGCGCTTGAAGAGCGCTTCGCCAGAGGTATCGACGTAGAGGATGGCGTCGAGGTCGTCAAGGTAGAGGACCAGGCCGAGGTCGGGGAAGCGGGTGTCGACGCTGGGGCGCTCGCCGGTGCGTTCGCGCAGGTCGTCGCAGACGGCGTCCTTGACGCGCAGGCCAGCGAAGTTGAGGCTTTGCAGGTGGCTGCGTCGGGAGACGACGTCGACGCGCAGGGTGTGCTCAGGGGTGATCCAGTCCGACCAGTTGACGCCACGGGCCATGACGTAGATGTCGTCTTCGTGGCGGTAGACGCGGGAGGCGACGCGCCAGAGGACGCGCTGGGCCAGGCGGCTCTCCAGATTGAGGCGCATGGCGTAGTCGCGCAGGGTGTGCTGTCGCTCGGCGGCGGACGCGGTGGTGGGTGCGATCACCTCGATGCCGCCACGGGACTCGGTGATCTGTGCGGCGGCGCCCAGGATGCGACGGGCCTCAATGGCCAGCAGTGATTCGACGCCGGAGGGGCAGGACAGGTAGAGGGCCGCGGGGCGGTCGGCGGCCAGCACGGGGCGTTGGCCGAAGTCACGCGACTCGGGACGGGGGCCGGAACGGGCAGGCGCCGGGCGCGGGGGCGCCCCCCAGGATGCACCACGCGCAGCGCCGCCGGGCGGGGAAGCGGGGCGACGCTCGTCACCGGCTCGCCAGGCGTCGGAGCCGGCAGATCGGAAGCCAGGGCGGGCGCCGGGGCTGGACTCGGAACGGATTGAGTCGCGTCCTTGCGGGTCACGCCCATGCGGTGCGCGGGTGGACGAGGGGGCGCGGTCGCGGGTGTCCCCCGAGGGGCGTCCGGTGGCCTGGGACACGACGGGGCGGCGGGGGGGCTTGATGGGCATGGTGGGGTCGCAATGAAAATGGAACGTGGTCAGGGGCGCAGGATGGCCAGCACGTCGGAGCGGAATTCTCGCCGATAGAGAATCCAGAGGACGGCGAGGGTGCCCAGGGCGAAGGCCACCGGGGACACCAGCCAGGCGATGACCGCGAAGGACATGTAGTAGGCCCGCAGGCCATCGGCAAAGCTTTCGGCGGCCATGCCCATGAGCTTGCCGGCGCGGTCACCGAACTCCTGGCGGTCGGCACCGCCTTCGTTGAAGACGTCGACATTGGGGGCGGCGCCCACCAGGATGGCGCCAAACGAGTAGACCCGCATGGACCAGGTGAAGCGGAAGAAGGCGTAGACGAAGACGGACAACAGCGCGATGAGCTTGATGTCGAGCACCAGCAGGGAGGTGCGCACGGCAAAGGGCAGGTCGCGCACGAACTCGCTGGCTTTCTCGGTGGTGCCGAGCACGGCCAGCAAGCCCCCGATCACCAGGATGGTGGTGGAGGCCCAGAAGCTGGGGCTGCTGGCGAGGTTCTGGGTGATGGCGGCATCGACGATGCGCTGGTCACGGTGGGTGACCTGGAGCATCCACAGGCGCCGGTAGTGGTTGGTGCTGGACAGCAGGGTGCGCTCGACCCGGGCACGGCGACTGGCGAACTGCGCGTAGCCGATCCAGCCGAACACGAACAGGGCCAAGGCGGCCCAGTCTTGCCAGGGCAGCACGGTGATCAGGTGTTGGAGGCGAGGGAGCATGAACGAGAAATGGCTAACAGGTCAGAGGCCCCGGTAGAGGTTGGCGGACGCGCCGCGCACCAGGGCGCGGTCACGGACCCCGCGCCCCGCTCACAGGGCCTTGCGCAGATTCGCGGGGGCGATCTTGAGCGCTTCGCGGTACTTCGCCACGGTGCGGCGGGCCACCTGGATGCCCTGCTCTTCCAGCATGCTGGACAGCGCGCTGTCTGACAAGGGCTTCTTGGGGTCTTCGGCGGCCACCAGTTGCTTGATGAGCGCCCGCACCGCCGTGCTGGAGGCGTTGCCGCCCGCTTCGGTGTTGAGCGAGGAGCCGAAGAAGTACTTGAGCTCGAAGGTGCCAAACGGCGTGTTCATGTACTTGGCCGTGGTCACGCGCGAGATGGTGGACTCGTGCAGGCCGAGCTCGTCGGCGATTTCACGCAGGACCAGCGGCTTCATGGCGATTTCGCCATGGGTGAAGAAGTTCTTCTGGCGATCGACGATGGCCCGGGACACGCGCAGGATGGTGTCGAAGCGCTGCATGATGTTCTTGACGAACCAGCGGGCCTCTTGCAGGCGGGCGTTGAGGTTGGCGTGCCCCTCGCTGGCCGTGCCGCCACGCGGGCCGCGGCTGGAACGCAGGGCCTGGGCGTAATAGTCGTTGATGCGCAGCTTGGGCATGACATCCGGGTTGAGGATGACCTTCCAGCTGCGCCCGGCCTTCTGCACGATGACGTCGGGAATGATGATGTTGGCTTCGGCGCGGGTGAAGGCGCGGCCCGGCTTGGGTTCGAGCGAGACGATGAGGCTTTGGGCGTCTTTCAGCAGGGCCTCGTCGGCCCCGGTGGCGGCCATGAGCTTCTTGAAATCGCGACGGGCCAGCAGTTCGAGGTGCTCGCGGCAGATGACCTTGGCCACGTCGCACGCGGGCTCGGCCGGCCGCCCGCGCAGTTGCAGCAGCAGGCACTCCGACAGATTGCGCGCGCCCACGCCCACGGGCTCGAGGTTTTGCAGCCAGCCCAGCGCGCAGCGCAGGCGCGAGAGCAGTTCGTCGAGGGTGTCTTCGTCCGGGTCGTCGGGCAGGAGGCTGCCAGCGATGTCTTCGAGCGTGTCGGCGAGGTAGCCGTCCTCGTTGAGGGACTCGATGAGCATGTCGACGGCGGCCATGTCTTCGGCACTCAGGCGGGTGCCCAGCAGTTGCTGCCTCAGGTGTTCCTGCAGGGTGATGGACAGGCTGTTGCGCTCGAGCGGGTCAAGCTCGTCGTCGCCCTGGCTCTGGCGCGCTGGGCTTTCGCTGATGCCGTCGAAATCGTCGCGCTCGGTGCCGTTTTCCCAGTCGTCCCGCTCGGTGGTGCCCATCTCGGCGGTGTCGATGCCGCTGGTGTCGGCCTCGGTGGGCGAGCTTTCGCTTCGAGCGCCGGCGTCTTCGCTGCTGTTGTGCTCGTTGCGCTGGCGCTCGAACTCCAGCGAGGCGGCCGTCTCGATGGGCGAGAAGTCGTCTTCGGGCTCCAGGAAGGGATTTTGTTCGAGCATCTGCTCGATTTCCTGGTGCAGCTCGAGGGTGGACAGCTGCAGGAGCCGGATGGACTGCTGCAGCTGAGGGGTCAGCGCCAGGTGTTGCGAAAGCCGAAACTGCAGGGAGGGCTTCATAGGGCGACGGTCACTTACATGCGGAAGTGCTCGCCAAGGTAGACCTTTCGGACTTCGGCGTTCTGGATGATGTCGGCCGGGCTGCCCTCGGCGAGGACGCTGCCTTCGCTGATGATGTAGGCACGGTCGCAGATGCCCAACGTTTCACGGACGTTGTGGTCGGTGATGAGCACCCCGATGCCCCGGGCCTTGAGAAAGCTGATGATGCGCTGGATCTCGATGACGGCAATCGGGTCGACGCCGGCAAAGGGCTCGTCGAGCAGGATGAAGCGCGGCTGGGTGGCCAGGGCGCGGGCGATTTCGACGCGGCGGCGCTCGCCACCGGACAGGGACAGGGCCGGGTTGGTGCGCAGTTTTTCGATGCTCAGCTCGTGCAGCAGGCCGTCCAGGCGTTCCTGGATGACATCCTTGCTCAGGCGCTTGCCGCGTTCGTCGACCTGCAGCTCCAGCACAGCGCGGATGTTCTCTTCGACGTTGAGCTGGCGGAAGATGGAGGCCTCTTGGGGCAGGTAGCTCAGACCCAGGCGCGCGCGCTGGTGGATGGGCAGGCGCTCGACGCGCTGGCCGTCGAGGGTGATCTCGCCAGCATCGGCGGGCACGAGGCCCACGATCATGTAGAAGCTGGTGGTTTTGCCGGCGCCGTTGGGGCCGAGCAAGCCGACGACCTCACCCGCCGCGACGGCCACGTGCACGTCATGCACCACGGTGCGGGCGCCGTAGCGCTTCTTGAGGCGCTCGGCGCGCAACTCGCTGCGCGGGGGCGTGGCCAGCGGTGCACTCATCAGCGGGTGCTTTCTGCGCCGGGCGTTTCGGGCGTGGTGCGGGGGGTGATCACGCCGCGAACGCGACCCGTGGCCCCGCTGCTGCTGCCACCGCCCTGAACCTGGAAGACCGAGGTCTTGTTGTCGTAAATGATGACCGGGCCGCTGACCTGGTCGTTGACGGTGTTGCCCTGCAGGCGGCGCATGACGGCGCGCGAGGTGAAGCGGATGATCTCGGTGCGGCCGTCGTAGACGATGCGCTCGGCTTCGCCCTCGATGGCTTCATCGACGCCGTCGCGCTTCTGACGGAAGAAGGCGCGCCCGCCGGGCCCGCCGATCGCGGTGGCCGTCTGGCTGCCATCGGCGTTCTGACGCACCTCCACACGGTCGGCGCGAACCACCATGGTGCCCTTGGTGATTTCGACGTTGCCGCTGAGGATGTTCAGGCGCTGGTTGTCTTCGACCCGGGCTGCATCGGCGGCGAAGTTGAGCGGCTGAAAACGATCGGCCTTTTCCGCTCCGGCCGGGGCAGACCACAGGGCGCCAAAGGCCAGCGCCAGCGCACCGGTGGTGCGGGCGAGACGGGGCGTCAAGGAGGGGAAAAGTGGGTTCGTCATCATCGGCATGGAATTTGCAATGATTTTAGCCACGAACCAGGGGGAAATCGCGTCTGAAGCGCGATTTCCCTGCGTCTGCACGCCTGTGCGCCGACTTAACGGCCCTTGCGGGACAGGTTGATCAGGAAGTTGGTGGTCGCCAGGGTGCGCTCGTGGCTGCCGTTGAGCGACACCGAGGTGAAGTAGCGCCCGGCGATGCCCAGGGTGGGCACCCCGTCGATCTTGTAGGCGTCGGCCAAGCTGCGGGCCTGCTTGCACTTGGTCTGCACGGCGAACGAGTTGAACATGGCCATGAACTTGACCGGGTCCACGCCGTGACGGGCCACGAAAGCGGAGATCGTCTCGGGCTTGTCCAGCGCCTGACCTTCGGCATGGATGGCACGGAAGACCTTGGGGTGCAGCGTGGACACCAGGCCCATGGCCTCGAGGGCGTAGAACAGGCGCTGGTGGTTGCCGAAGGGGTTCTCGCGGAAGGCCACCGGCACACGGCGGAACACGACGTCGGCCGGGAGTTTGTCTGCCCAGGCACCCAATGACGGCTCGAAGTTGTAGCAATGGTTGCAGCCGTACCAGAAAAACTCGACGACTTCGACCTTGCCGGCAGGTGCCGAGACCGGCGCAGCCTGAGGCAGGCGCACGTAATGGGTGCCTTCCACCGGGCCACCTTGGGCCAAGGCCAGGCCGGGCAGACCGGCGCTCAAGCCCACTGCGCCTAGGGTGTGGATCGAAAACTCGCGGCGATTCATCTAGCGTCCTTTCTGTCAGGCCCGAAGGCCACGGCAATCAACGAGGGCGATGCCCCGGCTTACTTCTGGATGCGCACCAGGGCAGATTCCACCCCGGCACCTTGCAGTTTGATGCGAACCTCTTCGGCCGTATCCTTTTGCGCGTAAGGCCCCAGACGCACCCGGAACATGGTGCGGCCATTGACCTCGCGCTCCTGGATGCGGGACTCCAGGCCCATGATGGCCAGCTTGGCGCGCTGCTGCTCGGCCTCGGCCTGGCTGACATACGCACCGGCCTGCACCTGGTAACTCAACGCGTCAGCAGCGGATTCGGTGGACACGGGAGCCGCCCCCGACAGGATGGCGGCGGGATTGCGGGCACTGGCCACGGGGGCGCTGGCGGGCTTGGCGGCAGGAGCCGAAGCCGGCTCGGCGGAGACGACCGGTGCCTCGGTGGGCTCGGGCTCAGACGCCGCCGAAGGGGCCGACGCGACCGGGACCGCCTTCGGCACGGCGGGGTTCTTGCCATAGAGCGGGCTGTTGGGGTCCCAGCTCTTGTTGTGCTCCATCTCGGCGGCATCCTGTTCGGGGGTGCGTTGCGGCACCTTGTCGATGAAGGGCAGCGGCACCTTGGTGATGTAGACGGCCACCCCCAGCGCCAGCGCCAGCCCGATCAGGAGGCCGACGATCATGCCGAGGAAAAAACCGCCGCGCTGAGCGGCACGTGGACTGGTCATGGAATGGGATCCTCTCTGGGTCACCGGGGTGGTTTACATCTTGTTGGGCGCGCTGACGCCCAACAGCGCCAAGCCGTTGCGCAGCACCTGCGCGGTCGCGCTCAGCAAGGCCACGCGGGCACGGCTGAGTTCGACCTCGTCGACCAGGAAACGTTCCGCCGCGTAGTAGCTGTGGAAGGCACTGGCCAGGTCACGCAGGTAGAAGGCGACGTCGTGCGGGGCGAGACCCTGGGCGGCGGCCGTGAGCATGCCGGGGAATTCGGCCAGACGGGTCATCAGCGCCAGCTCGGTATCGGCGGTCAGCAGGGCCAGGTTGGCACCAGCCAGGGCGTTCACATCGCCGCCCTTCTCCGCGTACTGGGCACGCACCGACTGGATGCGGGCGTGAGCGTACTGAACGTAGAAGACGGGGTTCTCGTCGTTCTGCTTGAGAGCCAGGTCGACGTCGAAGGTGAACTCGGTGTCGGCCTTGCGGCTGATCAGGAAGAAGCGCACGGCGTCCTTGCTGGTCCACTCGATCAGGTCGCGCAGGGTGACGTAAGAGCCGGCGCGCTTGGAGATCTTGACCTCCTCGCCGTTCTTCATCACGGTGACCATCTTGTGCAGCACGTAGTCGGGCCAGCCCTGGGGGATGCCGACGCCAGCGGCCTGCAGGCCGGCGCGCACGCGGGCGATGGTGCCGTGGTGGTCGGAGCCCTGGATGTTGACGACCTGCTCGAAGCCGCGCTCCCACTTGGCGATGTGATAAGCCACATCGGGCACGAAGTAGGTGTAGCCGCCTTCGGACTTGCGCATCACGCGGTCCTTGTCGTCACCGTAGTCGGTCGAGCGCAGCCACAGGGCGCCGTCCTGCTCGTAGGTCTTGCCGGCGTCGACCAGTTTCTGGACCGTTTGCTCGACGCGGCCCGAGGTGTAGAGGCTGGATTCGAGGTAGTAATTGTCAAAGCGGACGTCGAAGGCCTGGAGGTCCAGGTCCTGTTCGTGGCGCAGGTAGGCCACGGCGAACTGACGGATGCCGTCGAGGTCTTCCGGGTCGCCGGAGGCGGTGAACTCGCGGTCGCCGGCCTTGACGGTCTTCTTGGCCAGGAAGTCGGCGGCGATGTCGGCGATGTAGTCGCCGTTGTAGGCCGACTCGGGCCAGTGCTCGTCACCGGGCTTGTAGCCCTTGATGCGCGCGTGGGTGGACCAGGCCAGGGTGCTGATCTGCACGCCGGCGTCGTTGTAATAGAACTCGCGGGTGACCGACTGGCCTTGCGTCTCGAACAGGTTGCACAGGGCATCGCCCAGCGCGCCCTGGCGGCCGTGGCCGACGTGCAGGGGACCTGTGGGGTTGGCCGAGACGAACTCGACGAGCACCTTGCGGCCATTGGCGGGCTGGCTGCCGAACTTCTCGCCCTCGGTGAGCACATCGGTGACGATGGCCTGCTTGGCTTCGGGCTTCAGGCGCAGGTTGATGAAACCGGGACCGGCGATCTCGATGGGGAGCTTCACCCACTGCTGGACGGCGGGCTGGGCCTCCAGGGCCGCCACGAGGGCGGTGGCCAGCTCGCGAGGGTTCTTTTTGAGGGGTTTGGCCAACTGCATGGCCGCGGTCACGGCCAGGTCACCGTGGGCGGCCTGCTTGGGGGCCTCGAAAACCGGTGTGAAGGACGCAGCGGCGTCGGGCGCCACCTGGCGCAGGGCTTCACCCAGGGCAGAAAGAAGGGCACGCTTGGCTTGGATCATGGGCGAATTCTACGGGGGCGAACCGCCTTCCCGGGGGGATGCGATGATGTGCGAACAATTGCACACTCTGTTCGGGTCTTTTCGCTTGGTGAAGAGCGCCCGAACGTGGAAAGATGCAGACATGGCAGCAGTGGATGAGCATGGGCGACTTGGACATTGACCTGAATGGCGGTTTGATCGGCAAGTACCGGATCATCCAGAAGCTGGGCGAAGGCGCCACCAGCGAGGTGTACCTGTGCCGGGACGACTTCCATGACCGGCATGTGGCGATCAAGCGGGTGCGCTCGTCGGCGCTGAGTGATGCGGTGGACGGGCCGGTGTATGCGCGCTTTTTTGCTGCCGAAGCCGCCCTGGTGGGCCGCCTGCAGCACCCGAATGTGGTGCACATCTACGATGCCGTGCCCGACCCGACGTCGCCCTATGTGGTGATGGAGTATGTGCCGGGCACGACGCTGCGCGCCTTCTGTCGCCCCGACCAGCTGTTGCCGCTGGAGCTGATCGTGGAAATCGGCTTCAAGTGTGCGATGGCGCTGGGCTATGTGTACCGCCAGGGCCTGATCCACCGGGACGTGAAACCGGCCAACATCCTGGCGCTCGTCAACGATGCCGGGGCGGTGACCGACGTCAAGATCAGCGACTTTGGCAGCGTGCTGAACCTGACGGCCGAGTCCACGCAGATCCACCAGGTGGGCTCACTGGCCTACATGGCGCCGGAGCAACTGGATGGCGAGGTGCCCGACTGCCGCGCCGACATCTATGGCCTGGGCGCCGTGCTGTATCACCTCATCGCCGGGCGCCCGCCCTTCGAGGCATCGTCACAGGCGGTGCTGATGAACCAGATCTACAACCAGATGCCGACGGCACTGTCGGGTCTGCGCTCGGGGGTGAACAGTGCCGTGGACGAGGTGGTCCTCAAGGCGCTGGCCAAGGACCCGAAAGACCGCTATCCGAACTGGGATGCCTTTGCCCAGGCCCTGTCGGGGCTGATCGCCGACCATCAGGTGCCGCGGGGCCACCTGCAGGGTGTGCTGGACTCCGAGCGCTTCAACCTGCTGCGCTCGCTCGACTTTTTCACCCAGTTTGGCGATGTGGAGCTGTGGGAAGTGGTGCACCGGGCCAAGTGGCAGCGTTTTCCGTTCGGGCATGCGCTGTACCGCCGTGGGGAGGAAGGGCGAACCTTCCACATCATGGCGCAGGGCAGCGTCGAGGTGTACCGCGACAACAAGCGCGTGGCCTTGCTGGGCGCCGGCACCTCGGTGGGTGAGATGGCCTACCTGGCGCCCAGCCCCGACCTGCGTCGCCACAGCACCGATGTGGTGGTGACCGAGCCTGCCACGACGATTTCTTTCACCCCGGACGTGATGCTGCAGCTGAGCCCGACCTGTCGCCATTTGTTTGACGAGGCCTTCATCCGGGTGCTGGTGCGGCGCCTGCATGCCGCGCACGAGGCACTGGCCCACCCGCGGCGCATCATGTGAGCCTGGCGCCGTCATCCGGACGTCGTGGGAGGGCGTCAGGGTGGCGGACCGACCGGATGTCCAGCTTTGCAAGCCGCCGGAGCGGTTTCTTTTTCTCTGTGCCCTTTTCTGTTGCCCCTTATTGAGGAGTCTGACATGCGTACCTTGATTGCTTCCGTGACCCTGGCCCTGCTGTCCACCCTGGCCCATGCCGGCAACGCCGCCTGTGATGCCAAGGCCGCCGAGAAGAAGCTGGCCGGTGCGGCCAAGAACAGCTTCCTCAAGAAGTGCGAGAAGGATGCGGCCGGCTCGGCCAGCGCGGTTTGCCTGAACAAAGCCGCTGAGAAGAAGCTCGCAGGCGCGGCCAAGAACAGCTTTGTCAAGAAATGCGAGAAGGACGCGGCGGCAGCCCCGCAATAAGCGGTCAGCCGCCTGGATGCGCCCTCCTGGACCGCCCCTCTTGAGCGGTCTCGGCAGCCTCAGCGGGTCCAGATGCCCCGCGCCAGCAGGCTGCCGGCCAGGGGGATCAAGACCATGATGTGGGCCTGGATCATGACCAGGCGGCGCACCCGACGCACTTCTGAGGCATCGGGCAGTGTGCCGTCGGCATCCACCTGCTTGACCCAGCGGCGAAACGCCAGCGTGGGCTGGATAGAGATCAGGCCGATGACCACGAACAGCGTCAGCTTGAGGTGCAGCAGCGGCTGCTGCCAGTACCAACCCAGTCCCTTCATGCCCCACCAGGTGCGGGCCAGACCCGTGGCCAGCACGGCCACGGCGGCCACCAGGTAAATGACGTCCACCCGCGCCAGGCGGCGCACCACGGCGGCATTGAGCCACTCGGCGCGGCACAGGGCCGCTTCGCTGGTGATGAAGACCACCACGCTGAGGATGGCGACAAAGTGGGCGTAAGCGAGCAGGGATTCGAGCAACATCGGGGAAGAAGCCGTGAGATGCGCGCCAGGCGCGGGAAGATGAATCAGACGGCGGCCATCATGCCCTGAGCACCTGACCGCGTTGCCAATACCCCGGGTCGGCGTAGGCCTGCTTGAGGAAGTCGATCCACAGGCGCAGGCGCAAAGGCAGGTGCTTGCGTTGCGCAAACACGGCGTAGATGCCGTTGGGCGGTGCGGCGAATTCGTCGAGCACGCTGACCAGGCGGCCGGCCGCGATGTCGTGCTCGACCTCCCAGGTGCTGCGCCAAGCCAGACCCAGCCCCTGCAGGCACCATTCGTGCAGCACCTGGCCGTCGCTGCAATCCAGGCGCGCGCCGGGGCGCAGGTAGGTGGGCGTGCCCTCGACCACGAAGGCCCAGCCACGCGTCTGGCTGGCGTCGGAGCTCAGCGTGAGGCAGGCGTGGCGGGTGAGTTCGGACGGATGGCGGGGGGTGCCGGCGCGCTGCAGGTAAGTTGGAGTGGCCACGCACAGGCGCCGGTTGTCGGCCAGGCGCACACTCACCAGACTGGAGTCGGGCAGGTCGCCCACGCGCACGGCGCAGTCAAAGCCTTCGTTGACGAGGTCGACCACGCGGTCGGACAGATTGAGCGAGAGGCTGACGTCGGGGTGCTGGTCGAGGAAGCCGGGCACCAGGGGGGCGACGTGGCGGCGCCCGAAACCGGCCGGCGCGGTGACGCGCAGGTGGCCGCTGGCCTTGACGCCGCCGGCCGAGACGCTGGCCTCGGCGTTGTTGAAGTCGGCAATCAGGCGCTGACAGTCTTCGAGAAAGGCGCTACCCTCATGGGTCAGACTGATGCGACGCGTGGTGCGCAGCAGGAGCTTGACCCCCAGGCGCGCCTCCAGGGCGTCCATGCGACGCCCGATGATGGCGGGCGCCACACCTTCGGCCTGGGCGGCAGCGGTGAGGCTGCCTTTGGTGGCCACGGCCACAAAGGTTTCGATCTGCTTCAAGCGGTCCATGTGTCGCACTCCAGCCCCCGGATTCATGCACTCAGGTCATGAATCCATCACATTTGGGGGCGGTAATAGTCAGTGGAGTATCGAATAAACTGACCTTCTTGCAAAGTGTGCGCCCCTGAACCTTGGGGGCCCCTTGCTGTCCGATCATCTTTTTCCCATCTTGACGAGGTTTGCATGACCGCACGCACCACTGTCCACGGCCTTCAGGTCGCCACCGAGCTCTACCGTTTCATTGAAGACAAGGTGCTGCCTGGCACCGGCGTGGACAGCGCCAAGTTCTGGGCCGGCTTTGACGCCATCGTCAAGGACCTGGCGCCCAAGAACGCCGCCCTGCTGGCCGAGCGTGACCGCATCCAGGCCGAGATGGACGCCTGGCACACCGCCCACCCCGGCCCGATCACGGACATGGTGGCGTACCGCGCCCATCTGGAAAAGATCGGCTACGTGGTGCCGGTGCCCGGCGATGTGAAGATCACCACCGCCAATGTGGATGCGGAACTGGCCACCTTGGCCGGCCCGCAGCTGGTGGTGCCCATCCTGAACGCCCGTTATGCGCTGAACGCGGCCAACGCCCGTTGGGGCAGCCTGTATGACGCCCTGTATGGCACCGATGCCATCAGCGACGAAGGCGGCGCCGAAAAGGGCAAGGGCTACAACCCGGTGCGTGGCGCCAAGGTCATTGCCTTCGCCCGCAACCTGCTGGACCAGTCTGCGCCTCTGGCCGGCGCCTCGCACAAGGATGCCGCCGGCTACCGCGTGGAAGGCGGCAAGCTGGTCGTCGCCCTGAGCAATGGTTCGACCACCGGTCTGCAAGATCCCACCAAGTTCGTGGGCTACCAAGGTGACGCCGCCGCTCCGACCAGCGTGCTGCTGGTCAACAACGGCCTGCACCTGGACATCCAGATCAACCGCAGCACCCCGATCGGCCAGTCTGACGCCGCAGGCGTGTCGGACGTGATCCTGGAATCGGCTGTGTCCACCATCATGGACCTGGAAGACTCCGTGGCCGCGGTGGACGCCGAAGACAAGATCCTGGGCTACAGCAACTGGCTGGGCATCCAGCTGGGCACACTGGCCGAGTCCGTCGAGAAGAACGGCAAGACTTTCACCCGCACCTTGAACACCGACCGCGTCTACACCGGCGCCAACGGCGGTGAGGTCAAGCTGCATGGCCGCTCGCTGATGTTCGTGCGCAATGTGGGCCACCTGATGACCAACCCGGCCATCCTGTGGGGCGCCGAGGGTAAGGAAATCCCCGAAGGCATCCTGGACGCCGTGGTGACCACCACCATCGCCCTGCACGACCTGCAGCGTCATGGCCGCGATGGCATCACCAACTCGCGCACCGGCTCGGTCTACATCGTCAAGCCCAAGATGCACGGCCCGGCTGAAGTGGCGTTTGCCGCCGAGCTGTTCGGTCGTGTTGAACAGGTTCTGGGTCTGGCTGACAGCACCGTGAAACTGGGCATCATGGACGAAGAGCGCCGCACCAGCGCCAACCTGAAGGCCTGTATCGCTGCCGCCTCCAGCCGCGTGGCCTTCATCAACACCGGCTTCCTGGACCGCACCGGCGACGAGATGCACACCGCCATGCTGGCCGGCCCGATGATGCGCAAGGGCGACATCAAGAACAGCGCCTGGATCGCCGCTTACGAGCGTCGCAACGTGCTGATCGGCCTGGAATGCGGCCTGAGCGGCAAGGCGCAAATCGGCAAGGGCATGTGGGCCATGCCCGACCTGATGGCCGGCATGCTGGAGCAAAAGATCGCTCACCCCAAGGCCGGTGCCAACACCGCCTGGGTGCCCTCGCCCACTGGCGCCACCCTGCACGCCACCCACTACCATCAGGTGAACGTGGCCCAGGTGCAAGGCGAGATCGCCGCGCTGAAGGAAGATCCGCAAGCGCTGATGGACAAGCTGCTGACCATCCCCGTGGTGGCGCAGGCCAACTGGTCGGAGGCCGAGAAGCAGCAAGAGCTGGACAACAACATCCAGGGCATCCTGGGTTATGTGGTGCGCTGGATTGACCAGGGCGTGGGCTGCTCCAAGGTGCCCGACATCCATGACATCGGCCTGATGGAAGACCGCGCCACGCTGCGCATCTCCAGCCAGCATGTGGCCAACTGGCTGCACCATGGTGTGGTGACCGAAGCGCAAGTGCGCGAGACCTTCACCCGCATGGCCGCCATCGTGGACAAGCAGAACGCCGGTGACGCGCTGTACCAGTCGCTGGTGGCGAACCCGAACGGTGCGGCCTTCCAGGCGGCGCTGGACCTGGTGTTCAAGGGCAAGGAACAGCCTTCGGGCTACACCGAGCCGCTGCTGCACGCCTGGCGTCAGAAGAAGAAGGCTCAGGGCTGATCGGCACTGAGTTCAGCGTGAGCTGATGTGATGACGGCGCCCATTTGGGCGCCGTTCATCTTGGTGGTATCCCGCCGTGCCTGCACGGGCTCGGATGCAGTATCCTGCCGTGCCCCTCTTGTCGTCAGAGGGCTGCATTAACTTAGGGATATCACATGAAGTCATCGTTCCGCCTGGCAGCGCTCACGGCTGTCATCTCTGCCCCCATGCTGCTCAGCGGCTGCGCCACCGAGTCTTCGCAGGCCTTGGCCGTGCAGAAAACACAATCCGCCACGCGCACCTATGTTGGCGCACGCGCGCCCATCGCCGTCGGCAAGTTCGACAACCGCTCCAGCTTCCTGCGTGGCGTGTTCTCGGACGGCACCGATCGCCTCGGCAGCCAGGCCAAGACCATTCTGATCAGCCACCTGCAGCAGACCAACCGTTTCAACGTGCTGGACCGCGACAACATGGCCGAGATCAAGCAGGAAGCCAGCATCCAGGGCACCGCCCAGCAACTCAAGGGCGCTGACTTCGTGGTCACCGGTGACGTGACCGAGTTCGGTCGCAAGGAAGTGGGCGATCACCAGTTGTTCGGCATCTTGGGCAAGGGCAAGACCCAGGTGGCCTATGCCAAGGTTGCGCTCAACGTGGTCAACACCCGTACCTCCGAGGTCGTCTACTCGGTGCAAGGTGCAGGCGAGTACCAGTTGTCGAACCGCGAAGTGGTGGGTTTCGGCAGCACGGCCAGCTATGACTCCACCCTGAACGGCAAGGTGTTGGACCTGGCCATTCGTGAAGCCGTGGACCGCTTGGGTGAAGGCATCGATGCCGGCGCCTTCAAACCCGGCGCTGGTCGCTGAGTCTCGGCGAAAGGATCGTCATGATGCAACGACCCCTCATCAAGGGGCTGGCAGCGCTCTGCCTGCTGGCGACGCTGGCTGGCTGCGCCGGCCCCAAACAGCTCTACAGCTGGAACGGCTATCAGCCCCATGTGTACGCTCACCTGAAGAACGATGGCAAATCGTCGCCTGAGGAGCAGATTCTGGATCTGGAGAAGGGCATTCAGGAAGCAAGCGCCAAGGGCGCCAAGGTGCCGCCCGGCTACCACGCTCACCTGGGCTTGCTGTACCTCAACACAGGGCGCACCGATCAAGCGCTGGCCTCCTGGAACCAGGAGAAGGCTCTGTTCCCTGAATCAGCGAAGTACATCGATTTCCTGATCAACAACATGAAGAAGAATCGGAGCTGATCATGGGTGCCTCCCTCATTCAACGTGCGATGCTGGGCGCCGTGGCTGCTGCAACCGCCTTGCTGACCGGCTGCGCCGCGCCCGTCAAAACCGACTACAGCGCCTTCCGTGCTGCCAAGCCGGCATCGATTCTGGTGCTGCCACCGCTGAACGACAGCACCGACGTCAATGCCACGTTCAGCATGCTGGCTCAGTCCACCTACCCGCTGGCCGAAAGCGGCTATTACGTGATGCCCGTGACCCTGGTGAACGAAACGTTCCACCAGAACGGCTTGACCATGCCCGCCGACATGCATGAGGTGCCCGTCGCCAAGCTCAAGGAGATCTTTGGTGCGGACGCAGCCCTCTACGTGAAGGTGACCCGGTACGGCAGCACCTACGCTGTGCTGAGCAGTGCCGCGATCGTGAGCGCCGAGGCCCGTCTGGTGGACTTGTCCACGGGTACTTTGCTCTGGAGCGGCCGCGCCACGGCGTCCAACGACGAGGGCAACAACAACAGCGGCGGCCTGGTCGGCATGCTGGTCACCGCCGTCGTCAAGCAGATCATGAACAACGTGACCGATGCGTCCCACAATGTGGCGGGCATCACCAGCACGCGACTGCTGTCGGCCGGCACGCCCAATGGTTTGCTCTTTGGTCCTCGGTCGCCGCTGTACGGCAAGGACAACGCCAACTGAGGTGTTGGCTGGTGAGGGCGCCCACGGCGCTGGTCTCCCACTGATGTGACCACGGCGCCCTGCGGGGCGCCGTTTTTCATGGGGCTCACATCATGAGCGGGTTCACCGTCACTGCGCCAGGAAGGCCTGCACGGCGGCGACGGTCTGCGCCGGGTCTTCCTCATGCGGCACATGCCCCAGCGCATCGAACATCACCAGGCGGCTGCCGACGATGTCACGCTGGAACTGTGTGGCGTTGTCCGGCGGGATCAGGCGGTCTTGCCCGCCCCAGAGGATGAGCGTGGGCTGGCGCACCTGCGGGATCTGCGCGGTGAACTCGCCGCTGGGGCTCTGGCGGAAGCGTTCGACCAGGGCGCCGCGGTTGCCGGCGCGCAGGGTGAGTTCAAGATAGCGGTCGACCAGTTCGGGTGTGACCTTGGCCGGGTCGCCGTAGACGTTGCGAACGCTCGACTCGATCATGCTGCGCGGCAGGGTGTGCTCCATCATGGGCCGCAGGGCCGGGATCTGCGCGATTTTGAAGCCGATGGGCATGGAGGCCGGGTCGAAGGGGTAGCCGGCGGCATCGACCAGCACCAGCTTGCTGACGCGCTGCGGATGGTCCACGGCCACCTTCCAGGCCAGGTTACCACCGAAGGAGTTGCCGGCCAGCACGGCCTGCTGCACGCCCAACTGGTCCAGCAAGGCGATGACGAAGTTCACATAGCGCGTGAGGCGGTAGTCGCCGTCGGGCATGGGGCCGGTGAGACCAAAGCCCGGCAGGTCCATGCGGATGACGCGGCGCTCACCTTTGAGCGCGTCGGTCCAGCCGTCCCAGGTGTGCAGGCTGGCCGAGGTGCCGTGCAGCAGCACGATGGGCTGTGGATCGGTGCGGGGGCCTTCGTCGCGCAGATGGACATGCATGCCTTGCAGGGGCACGAACTGAGAGGGCGGCGGCGCCCAGCGCGCGGTGAGGGTCTCGACCGGACGGTCTGGGGCCCAACTCAGGGCCACGCCCACGCCCGTCACGGCCACCAGCGCCAGCAGCACCCCAGCTGCGATCTTGCCTGCACGCATGTCTTCGCTCCATTTTTTTGCGAGCAGCCATCTTGGCATGCGTCACGACCGGGCGCGGTCGCTCACCGGCGGGCGGTGCAAGCGCACCACGCGAATCAGGGGTGATTCAGCGATCGGGTCAGCGATAGGTCAAGAGGCCCGGCTCGCCGCCTTCCAGGTGGGCGTGCTCGTTGACCGACACCAGGTGCAGGCCATCGCGGCCGGTCACGATCTTGGTGATGCCGGTGTTGGCCAGCGTCCAGTTGATCGTGAAAGCCTGGGCATCGCTCAGGCCCAGCAGGTGCGCACACATGACGCTGATGGTGCCGCCCGAGGTGAAGACCACGGACTGCCCTTTCGGCGGCGTGGCCTGCACCAGCTCGTCCAGCGCCGTGACGCAGCGCAGCTTGAAGACGGACCAGGGCTCGGCGTACTCGTCATCGTGGTTGCCGCCGACCCAGCGGCTGACCGCGTCCTGAAAGAACTTCTGGAAGGCGCGACGCGGATCGCCCCCGGCTGCCATGTCGGCCATCATCACGGCCTTGCTGGCGTAACGCGGCTCGGCCACCTGGATGACGTTTTCGTGGTCGAACTCGTTGACGCCGGGCAGGATCTGCACGGGCAGGCCCGCACCCAGCGTGGCCAGAGCCCCGGCCGCAGTTTCCTGATGCCGGCGCATGGTGCCGCTGAAGGCGACATCGGGCTGCACGCCACGCGCCAGCAGGGCCCGGCCGACCACACCGGCCTGCCGGTGCCCCAGCTGCGACAGCGCGTCGTAGTTGTCACTGCCAAACGAGGCCTGACCGTGACGCACAAGATAGATCGTGCCCATCTCAGCGCTTGACCCCGTACTTCATCAACTCCAGGCGGGCGATCATGCCCTTGTGGACCTCGTCCGGACCATCAGCCAGGCGCAATGAGCGGGCCTGGTTGAAGAACATCGTCAGCGGGGTGTCGTGCGAGACGCCGGCGCCACCGTGGATCTGGATGGCGAAGTCCACGACGTGTTGCAGCATCGTGGGTGCGACCACCTTGATGGCCGACACATCGGTCAGCGCGCTCATCACGCCCAGGGTGTCGATCTTCCAGGCGGCTTGCAGGGTCAGCAGACGAGCCTGGTCGATGGCGACGCGGCACTCGGCCAGGCGTTCGCGGTTGCCGCCCAAGTCGATCAGGGGCTTGCGGAAGGCGGTGCGCTGCAGGCCGCGCTGGATCGCCAGTTCCAGCGACTTTTCAGCGGCGCCAATGCAGCGCATGCAGTGGTGGATGCGGCCGGGGCCGAGGCGGCCCTGGGCAATCTCGAAACCACGACCGGGGCCCGAAATGAAGTTGCCGATGGGTACGCGCACGTTGTGGAAGTGCACCTCGCCGTGGCCGTGGGGCTCGTCGTATTCGCCGAACACGGGCAGCATGCGCTTGATCTCGACGCCCGGGGTGTCCATGGGCACCAGCACCATGGAGTGCTGGTGGTGGCGGTCCTTGCTCTCGTCGGGCGTCAGGGCCATGAAGATGCCGATCTTGCAGCGCGGGTCGCCCACGCCGGACGACCACCACTTCTTGCCGTTCAGGACGATGTGGTCGCCGTCGATCACAGCGGTCGCGGCCATGTTGGTGGCGTCGGACGAGGCCACGTCAGGCTCGGTCATGAAGAATACGGAGCGGATCTCGCCGGCCAGCAGGGGCTTGAGCCATTTCTCTTTCTGCTCGGCGTTGCCGTACTTCCAGATCACCTCCATGTTGCCGGAGTCAGGCGCGTTGCAGTTGAAGATCTCGGGCGCCATCATGGAGCGGCCGGTCTGCTCGGCGCTGAAGGCGTAGTCGAGCACGCTCAGGCCGGCGCCCAGTTCGGCATCGGGCAGGAAGAGGTTCCACAGTCCTTCTTCGCGGGCCTGGGCCTTGAGGGCCTCGACGCGCGGCGGAATCTGCCATTCGGTCCACTCGCCCCCGTGGCGGCGCTTGAGGATGCCCGCCCAGTGCTCGGCCTCGATGGGCGCGATGTGGGTGTCGATGAAGGACCGCACGCGTTGGGCGGTCTGGGCGGCGCGTTCACTGGGCTGGAAGTCCATGGACTGTGTCTCCTGAGGTCTGGGAAACGATCCTACGCCGGCCCAGGCCGTGCATCAAATGATGAATTTTCATCGCAAGTCATGCACGGCGCGCATGGACTGGCAGGCAGCCTCGCCCACGCAGGCGCGCATCCAGCGGTGCACCGGGTCGTCCTCACGGTCGGCATGCCAGTACATCCAGATGCCCATGGGCGGGATGGGCGCCTGCAGCTCGCGCAGCACCAGCGGCAGGCCGCGCGTCAGGCCTTCGGCATAGGTGCGCGGCAGGGTCAGCAAGGCGCTGCTGTGGGCCACCACATTGGCGGCCGCAAAGTAATGCTGGCAGCGCAGGATGACCTCGCGCGGACCTCGCCCCAGGCCCGCCCAGACTGGCTGCAGCGGGTCAGGGCGCTCGGGTTGCAGAGCCACCATCACGTGCTGGCAGGCAAAGTAGTCGTCCAGATTGACGGGGCCGGCGGCCAGTGGGTGGTCGGCGTGCATCAGCACGGCCAGGGTTTCGTCGGCCAGATGCTCGCCACGGATGCGCTCGCCCACCCGGCGCTGGCGGTCGATCACCAGGTCCACCTCGCCCAGGGTGAGGGTGCGCTCCAGCGCATCACGTGGCACGCGCACGCTGGTGAGATGCACGCGTGGCGCCTCCAGCGCCAGCCGTGCGATCAGCGGGGGCAAGGCGATGGCCTCCAGCACGTCACGCATGCCCACGCGCAGCGTCATGTCCAAGGTGGCGGGCTCGAATCGGTCGGCCTGGGCCATCAGGGACTGCAGGCCGCGCAGGTGGGCCTGCACCTCGCCGATCACGCGGCGCGTCAGCTCGGTCGGGACCATGCTGTTGCCCTGGCGCACAAACAAGGGGTCGTCCCACAGTCGGCGCAGGCGGGCCAGCGCATGGCTGACCGCAGGCTGGCTCAGATGCAGGTGGCGGGCCGCGCCCGAAATGCCGCCGTGCTCGTAGACGGCGTCCATGACGCGAAAGAGGTTGAGGTCGAGACGGGTGAAGGGGCTGGCCATGGGCGTGACCTTACACCGCCCCATGGCACCGGCTTCACGCCGGATGCCGGACTTTTTTGGTGCATGGCAACACCCACAAGGTCACAGGGCACGTGATAATGATGCGTTGGCCGATCTCATCGGCGCTTTGGAGCAATCACCTTGGACAGTCCCCATCGGTGACCGCCCACTCCAGCCACCTGGCCGCCCTGCCCTGAACAGGATGCGGTGTCGGGTGCGGCCCGTCGGGGCTGCCTCAGGCAGCGACCCGATGCGGGCCTCGCGGGAGGGGGCGGCAACCTTGACACCCCCTTTCCCCTCGACCTGTGAGCGTGCACGCCCTTGAGCGCCGTGCCGCCCCTGTGCTGGAGTACCCATGCTCAACGTGTTCACGCTGGCCAACGGCCGGCTGTTTCAGGAAGAAATCGACAGCCTGGACGGACTGACCTCGGCCCGCCCGGTCTGGGTCGACCTGGAAGACCCCTCGCCAGAGGAAAAGAGCTGGATCGCTGTGAAGTTCGGCCTCGTGATCCCGGCCGACATCATCGACGATGACCTGGAAGAGTCGGCCCGCTTCTATGAAGAAGACGGTGCGATCCACATCCGTTCCGACTTTTTGATCGACGATGACGAAGCACCGCGCAACGTGCGCGTGGCCTTCATCCTGCACGACAACGTGCTGTTCTCGGTGCACCGGGAAGACCTGCCGGTGTTCCGCTTGCTGCGCATGCGCGCACGCCGCATCCCCGCGCTGATCGAAGATGCCAAGGACGTGCTGCTCAAACTGTACGACGCCGACGCGGAGTACTCGGCCGACACGCTGGAAGGCATTTACGACGACCTGGAAAAGGTCAGCCGCCGGGTGCTGAAGGACGAGGTCAACGACCAGGCCGCCGGCGAAGCGCTGGCGGCGATTGCGCGCCAGGAAGACTTGAATGGGCGCATCCGCCGCAATGTGATGGACACGCGCCGCGCGGTGAGCTTCATGATGCGCGCGCGCATGCTCAACGCCGACCAGTTCGAGGAAGCCCGCCAGATCCTGCGCGACATCGACTCGCTCGACAGCCACACGGCCTTCCTGTTCGACAAGATCAACTTCCTGATGGACGCCACGGTCGGTTTCATCAACATCAACCAGAACAAGATCATCAAGATCTTCTCGGTGGCCTCGGTGGCCTTGCTGCCCCCCACGCTGATCGCCAGCATCTACGGCATGAACTTCCAGTACATGCCCGAGCTGAGCCAGAAGTGGGGCTACCCCCTGGCGCTGTGCCTGATGCTGCTGTCCATCGTGACGCCGTTCTGGTTCTTCCGTCGCAAAGGCTGGTTGAAGTAAGGTGCATCGGCTGGGACTGCCGCCCCTGCCCGCGGGCCTGTGGCGGGTGATGATGGGCACCGCCCTGGTGGTGCTGAGTTTCAGCCTGCTCAACCCGGTGCTGGCCGTGCGCCTGCAAACCGCGGGTGTCAGCAACACGGCCATTGGCAGCTTTGCCATGCTGTCGTTCCTGAGCGTGGCGCTGCTGATCCCGGTGGTGCCCCACCTGTTTGCCAAAGTGGGGGTGGGCCGCGCCTACCGACTGGGCCTGGGCCTGGAGCTGATCGCCTGCCTGGGCTACCTGCTGACCGACAGCTATGTGCTGTGGTGCGTGCTGGGCCTGATGAGTGGCGTAGGCGCGGCGGCCGCCTGGAACGCCACCGAGGCCCTGATTGCGCACAACGTGCCGGCCACCCACCGGGGACGCCTGACCGGCTTTTATCAGGCCATTTTGGGCGCGGGCATGGCCATCGGTCCCTTTCTGCCAGGGCTGCTGGGCCTGGGGCCGCTGCAGGCCAACGCCGTGGCCGCCGGGGGACTGGCGCTGGGCCTGAGCCTGACCCTGGTGCCGGCCGTGAGCCACCTGAAAGCGATGCACGAGGACCGAGAGCCGATGAGCCTGATGGCCGCCTGGCGCTTCCGACCATGGCTGGTGTGGGCCGCTGTCGTAGGCGGGGTGTTCGAAGTGGGTCTGGGCACCATCACCACGGCCTACGGCTCCGAAATCGGGCTGAACCTGGCGGCGGCCACCTCGATCGCCGGGGCGCTGGGCATGGGCAGCTTTGCGCTGCAGTACCCCTTGGGCTGGCTGGCCGACCATGTGGCCTCGCGCCGCCTGTTTGCCATCGGGGCCGGTGTGCTGGCCGCCAGCGGCGTGGCGTTTGCCTTTGCCACCCAGTGGCCCGCACTGATCTGGGTGTGTGCCGCCCTGTGGGGCGCGGTGGGCGGGGCGCTCTACACGCTGAGCATGATCCGCGTGGCGCATGACTTTGCCGACTCGTCGGCGCTGGCCGGCACCTCGGCCATGATCGCGGGCTACACCGTGGGCGGCTCGCTGGGCCCGCTGGTCAGCGGCTGGGCGTTTGACCACGTCGGCGTGGTGGGTCAAGGCGCCTGGCTCACCCTGCTGGCGCTGAGCCTGCTGTGGATGCAAGGCCGCGCAACACGCCACGGTTGACGGGTCGCCGACACCGCATCACGATGCGTTCAACGCGCATCGCTCCCCTCTCGCCCTCACCAGACACCCGGGTTGACCCCTAGGGTTTTCCTTGATCTGCGACAATGCCATGTTCACTATACTGACAATCAGTGTGCTGATGATCGGCACGGGACCCATGAGGAGCGCACATGAACAACAAGGTTTCGGATCTCCCCGTCCTGGTGGCGGGTGGTGGCATCGGCGGCTTGGCTGCCGCTTTGGCGCTGGTGCGCCAGGGCTTCCAGGTGCAGGTGTTTGAGCAGGCCCCTGAAATCGGCGAAATCGGCGCCGGCATCCAGCTCGGCCCCAACGCCTTCCATGCACTCGACGCGCTGGGCGTGGGCGAGAAGGCCCGTTCCCGTGCGGTGTTCACCGACTACATGGTGATGCACGATGCCGTGGACGCCAAGCGGATCGGTGCCGATGGCGTCAAGTCCGTGGTGCGTGCCAAGTACGTCAACGACCCGCCCCGCGTCACCGGCCATGTGGTCTACCGCGCCGTGGTCGACAAGAGCGAGTTCCCCGACGAGCTGAAGTGGAATGCCGCCAGCCTGTGGGCCGGCCCGAACTGCCACCTGGTGCACTACCCCCTGCGCGGTGGCGAGCAGTACAACATTGTCGTGACCTTCCACAGCCGTGAGCAGGAAGAGTGGGGCGTCAAGGATGGCAGCAAGGAAGAAGTGGAAAGCTACTTCCAGGGCATCGACCCCAAGGCCCGTCAGCTGATCGAGCTGCCCAAGACCTGGAAGCGCTGGGCCACCGCCGACCGCGAGCCGGTGCCGCAGTGGACCTTCGGCCGCGCCACCCTGCTGGGCGATGCCGCGCACCCCACCACCCAGTACATGGCCCAAGGCGCCTGCATGGCCCTGGAAGACGCCGTCACCCTGGGCGAAGCCCTGCGCGTGCACAACCAGGATTGGGACGCCGCGCTGGACCACTACCAGCGCTCGCGCATCCCGCGCACCGGCCGCATCGTGCTGTCGGGCCGCGAAATGGGTCGCCTGTACCACGCCAAGGGGGTGGAACGCCTGATCCGCAACGACCTGTGGAAGGGCCGCACGCCCGAGCGTTTCTACGACGCCATCGAATGGCTGTACGGCTGGAACGTCACCAACTGCCTGGCCCAGGACTGAACTTCACAAGGATCCCTCATGCAAAGCCATGATCGTTTTGACACCCTGGGTCGCCTGGAAGACCTGCCCCAGGACTACCGCGACAACCTGACCCAGCAGAACCTGGTGCCCCTGTGGCCCAGCCTGCGCGCCGTGCTGCCGCCCGAAGTGCCGGCCCGCAAGACCCAGCCGACCCACTGGCCGTATGCCACGCTGCGCCCCCTGCTGATCCAGGCCGGCGAGCTGACCCCGATCGAAAAGGCCGAGCGCCGCGTACTCGTGCTGGCCAACCCCGGCCACGGTCTGGAAAAGATGCAAGCCAGCGCCGCCATGTACCTGGGCATGCAACTCCTGCTGCCCGGTGAGCTGGCCCCGGCCCACCGCCACACCCCCAATGCGATTCGCATGGTGGTGGAAGGTGAAGGCGCCTGGACCCTGGTCGACGGCGAAAAGTGCCCGATGAGCCGCGGTGACCTGATCCTCACCCCCACCGGGCTGTGGCACGAGCACGGCCACGACGGCGACCAGCCCGTCGTGTGGCTGGACGTGCTGGACCTGCCTTTGGTCTATTACACGGAAACGTCCTACCACCTGGAAGGCCCGAGCCAGTCGGTCAAACAAGGTGAAGGCGTCAAGGCTTTCGGCCGTGGCGGCGTGGCCCCCACCACCGTGTTCGAGCGCAGCAACAAGGCCTACCCGATGCTGCGTTACCCCTGGGCCGAAGCCCGCGCGGCGCTGGTGTCCATCGCCAACAACGAGCCCGACGCCGAGTGCGTGCAGGTCACCTATGTCAACCCGGTCACCGGTGCCGACGTGCAGAACATCCTGGGCTTCTACGCCCTGATGCTGCGTCCTGGCCAGACCCTGCGTCTGCCGGCCCGCTCGCCCGCCCAGGTCTTCCACCAGATCGAAGGCAGTGCCGACGTGCAGATCGAAGCGACTTCCTTCACACTGGCCGAAGCCGACACCTGCTGCGCGCCGGGCTACACCGCCGTGACCTTGAAGAACCGCTCCGCCAGCGCGCCGGCCTTCCTCTTCGTGGCCGACGAAGCCCCGCTGCACCGCAAGCTGGGCGTGTACGAAAACCGCGGCTGAAACGCCACCCGCTTCGCCACCTGAACCACCGGACCGGGGTCGCTGCACAGCCACCCCGGTCCATGCATGAAAGACACACCATGACCCAATACCTGTTCAACCCGCCCGCCGTTCAGTCCCTGCCCATCCGCGGCAAGCAAGAGCAGTTCCCGATCAACCGCCTGTTCTTCGTCGGCCGCAACTACCATGCGCACGCCGTCGAAATGGGCCGTCCGGTCGACAAGTCGGTCGAGCGCCCGTTCTACTTCACCAAGTCACGCGACACCCTGGTGCTGAGCGGTGCCACCGTGGCCTACCCGCCCGAAACGAAGAACTACCACTTCGAGATGGAGATGGTCGTCGCCATCGGCGCCGAAGGTTTCCGCGTCTCGCAGGAAGACGCCCACAAGGTCATCTACGGCTACGCCGCCGGCCTGGACATGACCCGTCGTGACATCCAGCTGGTCGCCCGCGACAAGGGCCGTCCCTGGGATCTGGGCAAGGACGTCGAACAGTCGTCCGTCTGCACCGAGATCGTGCCGATGGAAGGCGTGATCATCGACCAGGCCGACATTGCCCTGCAAGTCAACGGCGACACCAAGCAGCACTCCAACGTCGACAAGTTGATCTGGAACGTGCGCGAAATCATCGCGGACCTGTCGCAGTTCTATCACCTGCAACCGGGTGACCTGATCTACACCGGCACGCCCGAAGGCGTGGGCGCGGTCGTCCCCGGTGACAAGATCACCGGCCAGGTCGAAGGTGTGGCGGAAGTTTCGCTGACCGTTGGCACACCCGAATAAGCCTGCCAGGAGCCCCTCATGAAGCTCTACAACTTCTTTCGCAGCGGCACCTCGCACCGCCTGCGCATTGCCCTGAACCTCAAGGGGCTGCCAACGACGTACGTCCCCGTGGACCTGCGCACCGAGCAGCACCTCAAGGACGAGTTCAAGGCCATCAACCCGCAAGGGCTGGTGCCCGCGTTGGAGGTTGACGGTCAGGTGCTGATCCAGTCGCCTGCCATCATCGAATGGCTGGAAGAAACGCACCCGACGCCGGCCCTGCTGCCGGCCGGCGCTGCCGAGCGTGCCCGCGTGCGCGCCCTGGCCGCCATCGTCGGCTGCGACATCCACCCGATCAACAACCGTCGCATCCTGGAGTACCTCCGCAAGGAGCTCGGCGCCAACGAAGACGCCGTGAACGCCTGGTGCGCCACCTGGATCACCGCTGGCTTTGATGCCTATGAGGCCCTCCTCGCCGCCGACACCCAGCGCGGCGAGTTCAGCTTCGGCCACACGCCGACGCTGGCCGATGTGTACCTCATTCCCCAGGTGGAAAGCGCCCGCCGCTTCAAGGTCGACCTCGGCCGTTGGCCTCTGATCAGTGCCGTTGATGCGGCCTGCGCCAAGCTCGACGCCTTCCGTCTGGCAGCGCCGGGTCTGCAGCCCGACGCGGCCTGATCGCCGCCACAGGCTTTCGCGTCTGTTCGCTTTCGACGCCCACTGATCCACAGGGCTCGCGGTGGTGAGCCCGGTGCCATCCGATAAACTCGGGCGTCTGCACGTGCGGATGCCTTACTTATTATTCTTCTGTCCATGACGCTCCCCTCTACACCGATTGATGCCCAAGCGCTCGAAGAACTGCCCGGCTTCTACATCCGCCGCCTGCAGCAAATCGCCGTGGCCATCTTTCTGGAGGAAACGCAGGACTTCGGCATCACGCCCGTTCAGTTCGCGGCCTTGACCGCCATCCACCGCGAGCCGGGTCTCGACCAGCGCACGCTGGCAGGTCGCATCGGCTTTGACACGTCCACGCTCGGCAGCGTGATCGACCGCCTGGAAGCCCGTGGTCTGGTGATGCGCAGCAACAGCCCCACCGATCGGCGCGTGCGCCTGCTGCACCTGACCGACGCCGGCGTCACCTTGCTGCGCGACATCGACCCCAGCATGCGCAAGGCCCAGTTGCGCATGCTCGCGCCCTTGCCTCCCGAGCAACGCCTCGTGTTCATGGACATGCTGCGCACCCTGCTCGAAGCCAACAACGTGCTCAGCCGCGCCCCCAGCCAGGCTTAAGCCTCGCGCGCGCCCTGCCGCAGGTCGCGCAGCAGGCTGTGCAGCAGCGCGGCCGGCACCGGTTTGTGCAACACCGCCAGGCCCTGCGTCTGCGCCTCCTGCAGCCGCTCGGCGGCGGTGTCGCCCGTCACCAGCGCGGCGGGCACCTCCCGTCCCAGACGCGCACGGATGGCCGCCACGGCCTGCACCCCGGTCTGCGCACGGTGCAGCCGGTAGTCGGCCAGCACCACATCGGGCTCGAAGTGCGACAGGCACTGCAAGGCCTCCTCACTGGACGCCACCACCACGCACTGCACCCCCCAGATCCCCATCAGATCGTGCATGGCCAGCCGCACGCTGTCATCGTCGTCGATGAGCAGCACGCGCAGGCCCAGCAGATCATCGGGTGAGGCCGGCAGCACCGGCGCCACACTCGGCGGCGTCAAACCCAGGGGCAAATCGAGCCGAAACACCGTGCCACGCCCAGGGCACGAGACCAAGGTCACGCTGACGGCCATGGCTTTTGCCAAGCCCTGCACGATGGCCAGACCCAGCCCCAGGCCATTGCGGCGATCACGCTGGGGGTTGTCGAGTTGCCGAAAGGCCTGAAAGATGCGCTGGTGCGATTCGGGCGGGATGCCGATGCCGGTGTCCCACACCTCGATGACGGCGCGCCCGGCGCGTTGACGACAGGCCAGCAGGACCCCACCGCGCTCGGTGTAGCGGATGGCGTTGAGCAGCAGGTTGCGCAAGATGAGCTCGACCAGACCGGGGTCGGCAAACGGCGTCAGGGGGGTGTCGCGCATGCGCAGGTTCAACCCCTTGTCGGCCGCCCACGGTGCGAGCTCGCGCTCCAGCTTGTGGAACAGGGGCTGCAGGGCAAAGCTGTGCGGCTGAGGCTGCACCATGCCCGTGGCGACCTTCGAAAAATCCAGCAGGGTGTTGAGCATCTCGCTGGCCGCGGTGTTCGACGCCTTGGCATGCTCGAGCAACACGGCCTGACGCGCATTGAGACCGGAGCGGGCCAAGGAGCCCAGGAAGAGGCCGGCGGCATGCAGGGGCTGACGCAGGTCGTGGCTGGCCGAGGCCAGGAAGAGGGTCTTGGCACGATCGGCCTCTTCGGCCGTCTGCTGCGCCTGCTCGGCCTGCGCGCGGGCCGCCTGGGCTTGCTGGGTCTGCTCACGCAGTCGCCGCACCAGGTCCTCGTTGTCCATCCGCAAGGCCAGGGCCCGCTTCACGGCCACTCCCGTCTGGCGGGCATACAGGGCCATCGCCACCAGGTAGAGCACCCCGCCGATCGCCAGCGAGGTCATCACCGGGTCCTGCAGGCGCAGCAAAGCCACCACCAGCGGCAGCATGCAACTGAGCCAGAACCGCTGCGCCAGGCGCCAGACCGGCGCAAACACCAATAGGCCCGCCGAACTCAGGCCGGCCATCACCCCCACCACAATGTGCAGCGAAGCCGGCCGCGCCGGGTCGATGAACAGCAGGGGCAAGGCCCCCCAGGTGCCGCCAAAGCCCAGGCACACCCAGCCCATGACGCGCAGATAGTGTCCGGCCGTGGCCTCGCCGTCGGGCCCCTCCGGTCGCGGCAGACACCGGTGGACGAAGCACCCCGCCGCACACAAGAGCGTGGCCCACACCGCCCACCACACAACGCGGCTGTCATCGAGCGTGAACCAGAACGCGCCCGCCGTGAGCCAGGCGGCCAGCGTGGAGGCGCGCAGCGACGTGCCCACATTGCCGTCCAGCAGCGCCAACTGCGCCGCCAGCAAACGCGGCGTATCGGCGGGAGAGAGGGCCGGGCCGCGCAGCCAGGCCAGCGCCTTCATGGTGCCACCCACCCTCGGGCGACGGCCTCGGCATAGGCCTGCTGGCGACTGGTTGCGTTGAGTCGTTCGGTGAGAAAGGAGACCTCGGAGCGGACCTCGTTCTCGCTCAAGCCCATCTGACGTGCGATGGCCTTGTTCGGCGTGCCCCGGCCCAGGTAGGACAGGATGGCGCGCTGACGCGGTGTGGGCTCGTTGGCCGAGCCCTCGCCACTCAAGGCGTCCAGGGACTCGTCGGCGAAGGCGCCGCCCCGCGGCACCCGGATGGGCTCGGGTCGCGGCAGCGGCGAGGCCATGGCAAAGGTCGGGGTGCCCGACAGGGCGGCGCGCACCGCCGTGACGATCTCGCGGGCCGAGGCCACCTTGGCCATCAGGCCAGCGGCGCCGCGCTGTTGCGCCTGCGCCAGCCGCTCTGCGTCCACCTGGGCCGACATCAACAAGACCGGGCAGTCGGGCAACAGGGCCTGCAACTGGGCCAGGTTGTCGAGCCCGTGGCCATCGGGCAACTGGATGTCGAGCAGGACCAGGTCCGGGGCCGGCCGCAAGGCCCGGGCGCTGCTCAGCGCCTGCGCCCAGTCACCGGCGTGCCGCATGACCGCCTCGGGCCAGTGTTCGGCCAGCATCATGCCCAGCCCGGTGCGAAACAGGGCATGGTCATCCACCAGGAGAAAGCAAGGCGCAGAGGGGTTCATGTGCGGAACGCTTGACGGTCGTCAAGTATCACCCGCAGCGCCTCTGTGCAACAGGCCTGCTCTCACGAACAGGCCTGTTTCCCCCCATCAGAGGGACGTCCCTTTGCCAAGAAGTGCCGGACTCAGCGGGCGCGACGTGCCTTCACGGCAGCCGACAGCACCTGCAGCACCTCTTCGGAGTCGTCCCAGCCGATGCAGGCATCGGTGATGGACTGGCCGTAGGTCAGCTTGGACGCATCGTCCTTGCCCGGCGTGAACTTCTGGGCGCCGGCGCACAGATGGCTTTCGACCATGACGCCGAAAACCTTCTTGGAGCCGCCCGCCACCTGGCCAGCGATGTCCTTGGCCACCACGACCTGACGCTCGTGCTGCTTGGAGCTGTTGGCGTGCGAGAAGTCCACCATCAGCGACGGATGCAGCTTGGCGGCTTCCAGGTCCTTGCATGCGGCGGCCACGCTCTCGGCGTCGTAGTTCGGGGCCTTGCCGCCGCGCAGGATCACGTGGCAGTCGGGGTTGCCTGCCGTCTCGACGATGGCGACCTGGCCGTTCTTGGCGACCGACAGGAAGTGGTGCGGACGCGAGGCCGACTGCATGGCATCGGTGGCGATCTTGATGTTGCCGTCGGTGCCGTTCTTGAAGCCGATCGGGGCGCTGATGCCCGAGGCCAGTTCGCGGTGGATCTGGCTCTCCGTCGTGCGCGCGCCGATGGCGCCCCACGCGATCAGGTCACCGATGTACTGGGGCGAGATCACGTCCAGGAACTCGCTGGCCGCGGGCATGCCCATGCGGTTGATTTCCAGCAGCAACTGGCGCGCCATGCGCAGGCCTTCGTCGATCTTGTACGACTCGTCCATGTACGGGTCGTTGATCAGGCCCTTCCAGCCCACGGTGGTGCGGGGCTTTTCGAAGTAGACGCGCATCACGATTTCCAGCGTGTCGGCGTACTGCTCGCGCAGCGCCAGCAGCTTGCGGCTGTATTCGATGGCGGCGGCCGGGTCGTGGATGGAGCAGGGGCCGATGATGACCAGCATGCGGTCATCCTTGCCGTGGATGATCTTGCGGATGGCTTTGCGGGTGTCGCTCACCAGCTTTTCCACGGGCGTGCCGCGGATGGGGAAGAAGCGGATCAGGGCTTCCGGCGGAGGCAGGGTGGTCACTTTGGTGATGCGGGCATCGTCGGTTTCAGAGGTGCGCTCGGCGGGGGGGACCCAGCCGGCTGCGGCGCTGGATTTGGCGGTCATGTGGCGTCCTGTTGTGGGTCGGGGTGATCAGAAGATGTCGAAAAAAAACCGCCGGGGTGAGCCGGCGGTTTTCAGGTCGTGTGTGGCTCGCTTAAAAGGCGTCCACTCCTGCGCCGGTGAGGGGCTGGAGATGAAAGTAGCCAAAATAAAAGCGGGACACGATCTGCATGCGTATAAATGTAGCACGCTCCCCCAGGGCTCACAAGCAAGCCGGATGAAGCGTGGCTATCACAGCGATATGGCGCGCCCATGGCCACGGGGCCTGGCGCACCACCGCTCCGCTCAGGTCATCTGCGGGAACGCGAACTCCGGCCCCCGCGCGATGCTGTCAGGCCAGCGCTGCATCACGGCCTTGTGACGGGTGTAGAAGCGCACGCCTTCGGGGCCGTAGGCGTGGTGGTCGCCAAACAGGCTGCGCTTCCAGCCGCCGAAACTGTTGAAGGCCATGGGCACGGGCAGGGGCACGTTCACGCCCACCATGCCAACCTGGATGTGGCGCACGAACTCGCGGGCGATGCCGCCATCGCGGGTGTAAACGGCGACGCCGTTGCCGTATTCATGGTCGTTGATGAGCTTCACGGCGGCCGCGATGTCGGGCACGCGCACCACGCACAGCACGGGGCCGAAGATCTCTTCGCGGTACACGCACATGTCGGGTGTGACGTGGTCGAGCAGGGTGCCGCCCACGAAGAAGCCGTTTTCATGGCCGGGCACGCGCAGACCGCGTCCATCGACCACCGCCTGTGCGCCTTCCGCGATACCCTGGCCGATCAGGCCTTCAATGCGTTGCTGTGCCATGCGCGTGATGACCGGCCCCATCTCGGCGTCCAGCTGGTGGCCCTCGCCCACTTTCAACGCCTGCACACGCTCGCGCAACTGGGCGACCAGAGTGTCGGCGACCTCGCCCACGGCCACGGCCACCGAGATCGCCATGCAGCGCTCACCGGCGGAGCCATAGGCCGCACCGATCAGCGCGTCCACGGCCTGGCCCACGTCGGCATCCGGCATGACGACGAGGTGGTTCTTGGCGCCGCCCAGGGCCTGCACGCGCTTGCTGTGGCGGGCGCCTTCGGCGTAGATGTACTCGGCCACCGGAGTCGAGCCCACAAAACTCACAGCCTGGATCACCGGATGCGCCAGGATGGCGTCCACGATGGCCTTGTCGCCTTGCACGACGTTGAAGACGCCATCGGGCAGGCCGGCTTCTTTCAGCCACTCGGCCAGCAGCAAGGCGGGTGAGGGGTCACGCTCGGAGGGCTTGAGGATGAAGGTGTTGCCGCAGGCCAGGGCGATGGGGAACATCCACATCGGGACCATGGCGGGGAAGTTGAAGGGCGTGATGCCAGCGACCACGCCCAGGGGCTGGCGCATGGACCAGGCGTCAATGCCGCGCGCGATCTGGTCGGTGAACTCGCCCTTCATCAGCTGCGGGATGCCGGTGGCGAACTCGACGACCTCGATGGCGCGGGCGACTTCACCGAGCGCGTCGGGCAGGGTCTTGCCGTGCTCTTGCACGATGAGCTCGGCCAGTGCAGTGCTGCGCTGCTGCAGGATGGCCAGGAACTTGAACATCACACGGGCACGGGCCAGCGGGGGCTGGGCCGACCAGGCCGGGAACGCCGCCTGGGCAGCTGCCACGGCGAGGTCGAGTTCGGCAGGAGTGCCCAAGTCGACCTGGCCTTGCACCGTGCCCAAGGCGGGGTTGTAGATGTCGGCGGTGCGGCCCGAGGTGGAGGGCTGCACGCGGCCGCCGATGTGGTGGTGAACAGGGTACATGGTCAGACTCGGTGAGGGGATCGTCAAAGGGTAGCGCAGCGGGAAGGGGGCCTCATGCGGCGGGGGCTCAGCACGGGTGGGCGGTGCGGCGCACGACATCGCGCAGCACATCGACCATGCGGTGCAACTCATCTGGCGTGGCGATGAAGGGCGGGCCCATGGCCAGGGTGTCGCCGGTGAAGCGCAGCAGCAGGCCTTGCTGCATGGCCATCTCGAACACCGTCATGGCGCGGCGGCCGGGCTGGCCTTCCCACGGGGCGAGGTCGATGGCCCCACAGAAGCCGAAGTTGCGGATGTCGGTGATGCCGGGCTCGCCCTGGAGGCTGTGCAGGCCGTCTTCCAGCACGGTGGACAGGCTGGCGGCGCGCTCGATCAGGCCGTCGGCGTGCAAGATGTCGAGCACGGCGTGGCCCACGGCGGCCGCGAGCGGGTGGCCCGAGTAGGTGTAGCCGTGCATGAACTCGACGGCATAGTCCGGCGCGTTCACGCCCATGAAGGTGTCGTAGAGGGTCTGGCTGGCGATGACCCCGCCCATGGGCACGGTGCCGTTGGTGATGCCCTTGGCAAAGGTGATGAGGTCGGGCGTGACGTCGAAACGCTGGGCGCCGAAGGGGGTGCCCAGGCGGCCGAAGCCGGTGATGACCTCGTCGAAGATCAGCAAGATGCCGTGGCGGGTGCAGATCTCGCGCAGCTTTTGCAGGTACCCCACCGGGGGCACGAGCACGCCGGTGGAGCCTTGCACGGGCTCGACGATGACGGCGGCGATGGTGCTGGCATCGTGCAGGGCCACCAGGCGCTCCAGTTCGTCGGCCAGGTGGGCGCCCCAGGTCGGCTGGCCTTTGGAGAAGGCCATGTGGGCGGGGGACCAGGTGTGGGGCAGGTGGTCCACACCGGGCAGCATCACGCTGCCGAACATCTTGCGGTTGGCCACCATGCCGCCGGCCGAGATGCCCCCAAAGCCCACGCCGTGGTAGCCACGCTCGCGGCCAATGATGCGGTAGCGCCCGCCCTCGCCGCGCAGGCGGTGGTAGCCGATGGCCATCTTGATGGCGGTGTCAACTGACTCGGAGCCGGAGTTGGCGAAGAACACTCGGTTGAGGCCGGCCGGGGCCAGGTCGGCGATGCGACCCGCGAGTTTGAGGGAGCCGGGGTGTGCCAGCTGGAAGGCGGGCGCGTAGTCGAGCGTGGCGGCCTGGTGTCGCAAGGCCTCAACGATCTTGGGATGACCGTGGCCCAGCGGACAGCACCACAGGCCGGAGAGCGCGTCAAACAACTGGCGCCCGTCCGAGGTCTGGTAGTAGGCGCCTTGCGCGCCCACGACGATCTTGGGGTGCTGCTGGAAGTAGCGGTTGGAAGTAAAGGGCAGCCAGGCCGAGGGCAGGCCTTCGAGGGTGGCCGGGTTGGCGGTTTCGGTGGCAGAGTCAAAGTGCATGAGAACAGTCCAGCGTGAGATGAAAGCCCTTCAGCAAGGGGCGGGCCAAGGTGTCGGTAAAGGCTCAGAGATTGAGCGCAGCGAGCGGGTCGAGGTAAGCCCGGTCCAGCGCCTGCGCCACTCCGGGGTGGGTGAGGCGACCGCGGTGCACATTGAGGCCCTGGCGCAGGTACGGGTCGTCGCGCAGGGCCTGCAGGCCGTGGTCGGCCAGCGCCAGCACAAAGGGCAGGGTGGCGTGGCCCAGCGCAAAGGCCGAGGTGCGCGGCACCGCGCCGGGCATGTTGGCCACGCAGTAATGCACCACGCCGTCGACCACGAAGGTCGGGGCATCGTGGGTGGTCGGGTGCGAGGTTTCGGCGCAACCGCCCTGGTCGATCGCCACGTCCACGATGACCGAGCCGGTGCGCATCTGGCTGACCGTCTGGCGCGTAATCAGCTTGGGGGCTGCGCCCCCCGGCACCAGCACGCCGCCGATGAGCAGGTCGGCCTGGGCTGCGTGCTGCTCGACGGCATCACGGGTGGCGTAGGCGGTGCGCAGACTGTGGCCGAACTGGGTCCAGAGGCGGCGCAGCACCTCCAGGTTGCGATCGATGACGGTGACCTGCGCGCCCAGCCCCAGGGCCATGGATGCCGCGTGCATGCCGACCACGCCGCCGCCCAGGATCACGACCTGAGCCGGGGCCACGCCGGGCACCCCGCCCAGCAGCACCCCGCTGCCGCCTTCGTGGCGCTGCAGTGCCTGCGCCCCGGCCAGCACCGACAGGCGCCCAGCCACCTCGGACATGGGCGCGAGCAGCGGCAGGCCGCCGGTGGGCGAGGTCACGGTTTCATAGGCGATGCAGGTGGCGCCGCTGGCCATCAAGTCTTGCGTCTGAGCCAGGTCGGGCGCCAGGTGCAGGTAGGTGAACAGGATCTGGTCGGCGCGCAGGCGTTGGCGCTCGACGGCCTGCGGCTCCTTGACCTTGACGATCAACTGCGCACGCGCCCACACGGTGTCGGCATCCGGAGCGATGGTGGCGCCCGCCGCCTGGTAGTCGGCATCGCTGGCCCCGATGCCCAGTCCGGCGCCCGTCTCCACCCAGACCTCGTGGCCGTGGTGCGCCAGCTCACGCACCGCCGCGGGCACCAGGCCCACGCGGAACTCCTGCACCTTGATCTCCTTGGGCACACCGACCAGCATGAACGACTCCGCACAAAGGGGGTTGGGATGGAGCCATCGTAGGCGCATCCCCCGGCCGGCGGCAAGACGGTCCATCGGCAAGCTGGCAGACGACTTGCTTGGATGAGGCAACCGTACAGCCCCTTTTGCCTGCACAGTCATGTCCGCCTCTGCCCCGACCACCCTCCCTCTGACTTCGCCATCCTGGCTGGACGGCTTGCAGCGCACCCTGCAAGCGGCCCGCAACGCCGCCGGTCAGGCCACGCGACCGCGAGCAGCGCCAGGGACCAGCCTGGTGCAACAGCTGACCCAAGCCATTGAGCAGGCGGTGCAGCAGGGCGAGTTGCGCGCCGGCAGCCGCCTGCCCTCGGTGCGCGCGCTGGCGGCCCGCCTGGGCATCAGCACCTTCACGGTGGCCGAGGCCTACACCGGCCTGGTGTCGCGCCGGGTGCTGTCGGCGCGGCGGGGGGCTGGCTACCACGTGGCCTCGGCGCATCTGAGCGCACGCCGGCCCAGCCCCGATCTGACGCTGTCGCCGCGCATCAGCGACGACTGGCTGAGCCTGAACATGTTCGCGCAAGGCCGCGACCTGCTGGCCGCCGGCTGCGGCTGGCTGCCCTTGAGCTGGTATGGCGAAAACGACTTCCACGCCGCCTTGCGCCAGGCCACTCGCATTGCCGGGGAACACCTGGCCAGCTATGGGCACCCGCTGGGCTATGCGGGCCTGCGTCAACAACTGGCGGGGGACTTGAGCGAGCGCCTGGGGCCGGTGAACGCCGACCAGATCGTGCTGACACACGGCGTGACGCACGGTTTCGAATTGGTGATGATGGGTCTGCTGCAGCCGGGCGATGCCGTGCTGGTGGAGGAGCCCGGCTACTGGAACCTGCATGCGCAGCTGCGCTGCCACGGCCTGCGCCCCATCGGTGTGCCGCGCACCGCGGCGGGGCTGGACCTGACCGAGTTGGCGCGCCTGGCCGAGTTGCACCGCCCGCGTGCGGTGTTCGTCACCACCGTGGGGCACAACCCCTTGTCCACCACGCTGTCGCTGCGGCAGGCCCATCAGCTGCTGGCCCTGGCCGAGCGGCACGACCTGTGGGTGATCGAAGACGACATCTTTCGGGACCTGGATGCGCCGCATGCGCCCTCGCTGGCCGGGCTCGATGGCCTGCACCGTGTGCTGGTGCTGGGCGGGTTTTCGAAGACGATCGCACCAGCCATCCGCGTGGGTTATGTGGCCTGCCCGCCCGCCCTGGTGCAGACGCTGGTGCGCATCAAGATGACCTGCGGCCTGACCACGTCCGAGATCAACGAGCGTGCCGCGGCCCGGGTGCTGGCCGACCCGGCCCACCGCCGCTATCTGGAGCGCATCCGCCACCGGCTGGCTGCAGCCCGCGAGCGCGTGGTCGATGCCCTGTCCGAGATCGGCCTGCAACCCCTGGCCTTGCCCGACAGCGGCCTGTATGTGTGCGCGGGCTGGCCGGGCGCGGGTGCCGACGACGACCCGCATGCGGCTCCCGAACACGCCCGCCAGGCGCGCACACTGGCCCAGGCCGCGCTGGCCGAGGGCATCGCGCTGGCACCGGGCGATTACTTCCTGCTCGAGCCGCGCGCGACCTCGTGGTTCCGCTTCAACGTGGCGCACGCCGACGACCCGCGTCTGCGCGCCTTTCTGCAACGGGCGGCGCGGCAATTGCCCCATCCCTGAGTGCGGTCCTCTCCACCCGAATCGGCCCGGATCAGCGCGGATCAGCCCCAAAACAGTGCCAGATCGGGCCCTTGGGTCTGGCACAGAACTCGCATGAGGTCTCGCATCCAAACCTGACCACACGGTCAACTTCCCGGTCACTGCCCCATGAACGCGCCCGAGATGCTTGCCTCCACGGCCAACCAGCCGGTGTTCGGCCGACCCGTCGTGCAGATCCAGCAGGCCAGCGTGGTCTACCCGGCGCCCGACGCCCCGGTGCGGGCCTTGCACGAGGTGGACCTGGAAATCCGCCAGGGCGAGTTCATCTCGCTGATCGGGCCCTCGGGCTGCGGCAAGACCACGCTGCTGCGCGTCATCGCCGATCTGGAGCCCATCACCTCGGGCACGGTCCGGGTCAATGGCCTGAGCCCGCACGATGCCCGCCTGACGCGCGCCTATGGCTACGTCTTCCAGGCGGCGGCCTTGCTGCCCTGGCGCACCGTGCTGTCCAACGTGATGCTGCCGCTGGAGTTGCAGGGCACCCCGCCTGAGGTCGCCCGCGAGATCGCCCGCACCCAGCTGGCCCGCGTGGGCCTGGCGCAGTTCGAGCAGAAGTACCCCTGGCAGCTGTCGGGCGGCATGCAGCAGCGGGTGTCGATCGCACGTGCGCTGGGCTTCGAGCCCAAGCTCTTGATGATGGACGAGCCTTTCGGGGCCCTTGATGAGATCACGCGCGACGACCTCAACGCCCAGCTGCAACAACTGTGGCAACGCGAGCAGCGCACCGTCGTCTTCGTCACGCACTCGATCGCCGAGGCGGTGTACCTGTCGACCCGCATCGTGGTGATGTCGCCGCGCCCAGGGCGCATCGTCAAGGTGATCGACTCGCCGCTGCCGGCCGAGCGCACCCTGGCCCTGCGCGACACCCCCGCCTTCATGGCCCTGGCGCACGAGGTGCGCGAGGCCCTGGCCGACGGCCACCACTGAGGAGCCCGGCATGGCGCTCGTCTCGTCCTTCCCCCTCGCCCCATCGCGCTGGCGCCAGGCGGTCTCACGCGCCTTGCCCGTGGGCGTCGTGCTGGCCGTGCTGCTGCTGGGCTGGTACGCGCTCAGCGTGGCCCTCAACGCCAGCGGCGTGATCGAGCGGGTGCTGGGCGGGCCAGCCGGCGCCTGGGGGTGGCGCGACCTGATCTGGGCGACCTGGCACCAGCAGCGTGCCGTGCTGCCCGCGCCGCACCAGATCGCACTCGACATCTGGCACAGCCTGTTGGACTGGCCGCTGGACGACCCACGCAATCTGCTGCTGCACACCCGCATCACCGCCGAAGCCACCTTGCTCGGCTTTGTGCTGGGCACCGCGCTGGGCTTGCTGCTGGCGGTGCTCATCGTGCACGCCCCCACGCTGGAGCGCGCCGTGCTGCCCTGGATCGTCGCCTCGCAGACCGTGCCGGTGCTGGCCATCGCCCCCATCGTGCTGGTGGTGCTGGGCAGCCTGGGCTTCAGCGGCACCCTGCCCAAGGCGGTGATCGCCATGTACCTGTGCTTCTTCCCGGTGACCGTGGCCATGGTGCAGGGCCTGCGTGCCCCGCAAACCCTCGATCAGGAGCTGATGCACACCTACGCCGCCACCCGGATGCAGACCCTGTGGGTGCTGCGCCTGCCCGCCGCCTTGCCCTATCTGTTTCCGGCTCTGCGCGTGGGCATCGCCGCCGGCCTGGTGGGTGCCATCGTGGCCGAGCTGCCCACCGGGGCGCAAGCCGGCCTGGGCGCGCGCCTGCTCACCAGCTCCTACTACGGCAACACCGTGCAGATCTGGTCTGCCCTGTTGATGGCCGCCGTGCTGGGCATGGTGCTGACCGCCGCGGTCGGCCTGCTGGAGCGCGCGGTGCTGCGCGGTCGCGGCCCCAAGCACTGAGGCTCACCCCATGATCCGCCCACCTG
>Ga0209066_10000990_pt1 | contig 39269 bp, 27 predicted proteins | sample All_14_2_FD_187198 | JGI IMG/M metagenome (GOLD analysis project Ga0209066, IMG submission 187198) | Freshwater microbial communities in response to fracking from Pennsylvania, USA - Allegheny Zone_MetaG_DW_15 (SPAdes) (version 2) ... | reverse complement strand
TTCGCCTTTGCTGAGGGTCGAGGCCGTGCCCGCGCGGAAGGCGTTTTGAATCGCCACCACCACGTCTTTCACGGCCTGCTCGCCCTTGTCCAGCACCAGAAGGTCGTCCGCGACGGTCATCTCGCCCGCGGCATCGCCCGCCGGATTAAAAACCTTGATCGTACTCATCGGTTCTCCAACCCCTATTTCTTCAGGGCTTTCCTGATTACGACTACGCAGCCCTTCGGGCCCGGCACCGAGCCGGCCACCAGCAGCAGGTTGTCCTCGCCGCGCACCTGCACCACGGTCAGGTTCCGCGCCTTGCGGTTCACCGCGCCCATGTGCCCAGGCATGCGCTTGCCCTTCTCAACCCAACCCGGAAGATCACGCGCACCGATCGAACCGATGCGGCGCTTCGAGTGGCCACCGTGCGTCATCGGACCGCCGCCGATGCGGTAGCGGCGAAACACGCCCGCAAAACCGCGACCGATGGTGATGCCCGAGACGTCGACGTATTTCACGCCGTCAAACATGCTGACCGTCACCGCGTCGCCCGCCTTGACCTCTTCGCCCTCGTCCAGCGCGAACTCCTTGGTCACTTTGCAGGGCTTCACGCCGGCCTTCTCGAAGTGCTTCACCTGCGCCTTGGTCAGGCGCGACGGTTTCTGCTCGTCGAAGCCGAGTTGTGCCGCGCGGTACCCGTCCGTGTCAGGCGTCTTCACCTGCACCACCGGGCAAGGCCCCGCTTCAAGTACGGTCACTGCAATCCGACGCCCCTGGTCGTCAAAGACCTGCGTCATCCCGATTTTTCTGCCAATTAAGCCTTCCATGGTGTCACCGTCCTTAGATTCGAATTGTGATATCCACGCCAGCAGGCAGATTCAACTTTTTGAGTTCATCGACGGTTTTCGCCGTCGGCCCCACGATATCCAGCAGCCGTTTGTGCGTGCGCATCTCAAACTGGTCCATGGACTTCTTGTCCACGTGCGGGCTGCGGTTGACCGTGAAACGCTCAATCCTCGTCGGCAGAGGAATGGGTCCCACGACCTGAGCCCCGGTGCCGCGGGCCGTGTCGATGATGTCGCTCACCGCCTGGTCCAGCACCCTGTGATCGTACGCTTGCAAACGTATGCGTATACGCTGACTTTGCATTCTAACGTTACCTGTTCAGTAGTTGTTCTCTTACTGTCCGTGGCACGACCGCAAACTCGCCAGGTTCCATCGTATAGCTGGCGCGGCCGCGCGAGAGCGACCGGATTGCGGTTGAGTACCCGAAAAGTTCTGCCAACGGCACCTGCGCGCGCACGATCTGCATGTCTCCACGCGTCGTCATGTCGCGCACCGAACCGCGGCGGCCGTTAATATCCCCCATGATGTCGCCGACATAGTCGGCAGGCGTCACGATGTCGAGGGACATGATCGGCTCCAGCAATTCCGGCGCGGCGGCCAGAGCCGCCTCGCGGAACCCCATCACGGCCGCGGTCCTGAAAGCCACGTCTGTCGCCGTTTCCTCATCCGTGATCACGACATCGGTGACCTTCGCCAGCACGTCCGTCATCGGGTATCGTGCCAGAACGCCGGTCAAGATGCCGTCCGTCAATCCTTGCTCCACACAGTCGGCCAGTTTCTCGTCCGGGAGCTTGCGCCGCACGCCGGAGGAGACCTCCACCGCATGGCCGCTGCCCCGCTTCTGAGGAACCACTTCGACCGTCAATTGCGCGTAGTGACGCTTCCCGCCCAGCTCGCGGTCGAAGAGGTATGAGCTCTTCCCCGGCGCTGTGACGGTCTCGTAGTACGACACCATCGGACGGCCCGTGTTGGCCTCACATTTGAACTCACGGCGCAACCGGTCCACCAGGATCTCCAGGTGAAGCTCGCCCATGCCGCTCAAAATCGTCTGCCCCGTCTCCGCGTCGGTGCGCACCTGACAGGTCGGGTCCTCCGCAGCCAGCAACCCCATCGACTCCGTCAGCTTGTCCTTGTCCGCGCGGGACTTCGGCTCAATCGCCATGAACATCACGGGCTCGGGAACCGTGATGCGCTCCAGATAGACCGGCTGGAACTCGGCGCACAGCGTGTCGCCCGTGGTCGCGTCCTTCAGCCCCACGATCGCGCCGATCTCGCCGACGCCCAGCTCTTCGACTTCCGTCTGCTCGTCCGCGAACAGCCGCACGATCTTCATCACGCGCTCGCGCTTGCGGCTGCGCGGGTTGTACACGTTCTGCCCCTTCTTCAGGGTGCCCGCATAGATGCGGACGAAGAAGAGCCGCCCCACGTAGGGGTCGGTGGCGATCTTGAAAACCAGCGAGGTCAGCGGCGTTGTGGCCGTCACCTCGCGCGTCACCTTCGTCTCGCTCTTCACGTCCGTGGCCTCGACCGGCGGACGGTCCAGCGGCGACGGCAGATACCACATCACCGCGTCGAGCAGCTGCTGCACGCCCTTGTTCTTCAGCGACGAGCCGCACAGCACCGGCACAAACTTGCTGGCGATCACCGAGCGGCGGATCGACTCGCGCAGCACCTGCGCCGGCAGCTCCGGGTTCTCGAAGTAGGCCTCCATCAGCGTCTCGTCGGCCTCGGCCACCTTCTCGCAGAGTTCGGCGCGCGCCGCCACGGCGGCGTCCTTGAGCTCGGCGGGTATCTCGAAGGCCCGGACCTCGCGGCCCTCGCTGCTCTCGTCGTAGGCCAGCGCCTGCATCTCCAGCAGGTCGATGATGCCGGTGAAGGTCTCGGCCTGGCCGATCGGCAGCTGCAGGCAGACGGGGCTCGCGTGCAGCTTGGTGCGGATCTCCTCGACGCACGCCGCGAAGTCCGCGCCCATGCGGTCCATCTTGTTGATGAACGCGATGCGCGGCACGTGGTAGCGGTCGGCCTGGCGCCACACCGTCTCGGACTGGGGCTGGACGCCCCCGACGGCACAAAAAACGCCCACGGCGCCGTCCAACACGCGCAGTGAGCGTTCCACTTCAATCGTAAAGTCCACATGTCCGGGCGTGTCGATCAGGTTGATCCGCACGTCACGCCAGGAACAGGTAATCGCGGCGCTCGTGATCGTAATCCCGCGCTCGCGCTCCTGTATCATCCAGTCGGTGACAGTGTTGCCCTCGTCCACATTGCCCAGACGGTGCGTGCGCCCTGCGTAGAAAAGAATCCGCTCGGTCGTCGTGGTCTTGCCCGCGTCGATGTGGGCCACGATGCCGATGTTGCGGACTTGGCAAAGCGAAACGGCGCCGCCGTCCGGCTGTTGGCCGGCCGCAGTCATGTTCCGTTTATCTGCCTTGCTTTCCAAGACGCTCACCATTCACCCTGACTTGTCAAAGATCAGCGGATGTTCCCGGCAACCTGCCGGCTTATCCTGATACCGCAGCGGGAGGGTCTCCCGCTGCCTCTCAAAAAACCTGCGGCCGACTTACCACGCGTAGTGCGCGAAAGCCTTGTTGGCCTGCGCCATCTTGTGCGTGTCGTCGCGCTTCTTGATCACGTTGCCCTGGTTGTTGTAGGCCTCGATCAGCTCGGCGGCCACAGCCTTGGGCATCGGCGTGCCGCGGCGGGCACTGGCGTACATCGTCATCCAGCGGAGGGCCAGCGAGAGCTGACGGGCCGGACGGATCTCCACGGGAACCGGGTAGGTCGTGCCACCGACGCGGCGGGATTTGACCTCCACCTTCGGCTTCATGTTCGCGATGGCCACGTCCATGACTTCGATCGGGTCCTTGCCGGTCTTCTCTTTGAGCTCTTCGATCGCGCCGTACACGATGCGCTCGGCGGTCGTCTTCTTGCCGCTCTTCATGAGCGCGCGGACCACGCGGGCCACCAGCTCGCTGTTGAACTTCGGATCAGCGGCCTGCACCCGCTTTACTGCTCTACGCCGTCTTGCCATGGTTTATTTCTCCGCCTTCTTCTGACGCTTGACGCCGTACTTCGAACGGCTACGGTTGCGCCCGGCCACGCCCAAGCTGTCGAGACAGCCGCGGACGATGTGGTAACGGACGCCGGGAAGATCCTTGACGCGGCCGCCGCGGACCAGCACCACGCTGTGCTCCTGCAGATTGTGGCCTTCGCCGGGAATATAAGCCGTCACTTCGTAACCCGTCGTCAAACGGACACGGGCAACCTTACGCAACGCCGAGTTCGGCTTCTTAGGCGTCTGCGTCTTCACAACGAGACAGACACCCCGGCGCTGGGGACACGCCTTCAGCGCGGGCGACTTGCTCTTCTTGCGCAGCGGGGTACGCCCCTTGCGCACTAACTGGTTGATCGTCGGCATCGAGTTCTTATCCTTCCCAATTGGAAATAAATGGACCGTTAAATTACCACAGAGTCACAGCCCCGTGCAAGTGCGATTTTCGGGATTTTTGAAACCGGCTTCCGGACGGCGGAAAAGCCCCCTCCGGCGGGGCCCCTGCGCGCCCGCGCCTCACGCCAGCGACCACGGGCCGCGCATCGCGCGCGTCAGCAGCCGGTTGGCCATCGCGTCGTCCGAGAAGCGCTCCTGCACCGGGTCCCACGCCAGCCGGCGCTGCAGCTGCATCGCGATGTTGCCGATGTTGCAGAGGTTGGTCGTCTTGTGGCCGATCGCCAGATCCGACACCGGCCGCTCGCGCGACTTCACGCACTCGATCCAGTTGCCGAAGTGGTCGCGGCTCTTGTACAGCCGCACTTCGCCGTCGCCGATCTGCTCCTTGAGGATGCCCTCGGGATCCGACTTCAGCTTGCCGCGCGACACGTCGAGCGTGCCCTTGTCGCCGCGGAAAATGATGTTGCCGTCATAGACGCCGTCTGTGCGCGTGCGCATCCGCATCGTCACCCCGTTCGCGTAGGTGTAACGCACGTCCACGCGCGTCGGCGCCGTGAAGAGCCCGCTGCCCGGAAAAACGCCGTGCCCCTCCACCGCCACCGGCCCGGACTCGTCCATGCCCAGCGCCCACTGCGCGATGTCGAGGTAGTGCGCGCCCCAGTTGGTGGTCTGGCCGCCCGCGTAGTCCAGAATGTAGCGGAACTGGTAGTGCGTGCGCTGCGAGGTGTAGGGCGCGTACGGCGCCGGCCCCAGCCAGAAGTCGTAGTCCAGACCCTCCGGCACCGCCTCGGGCTTCCACGTGGCGCCCACGTAGCGGTTGTTCGCCGGAATCAGCACGTCGATCTGCTTGACCGTGCCCAGCCGCCCGTTGCGGATCAGCTCCGCGGCGCGGTGGAACCCCTCGGACGAGCGCTGCATCGTGCCGGTCTGCCCGACGCGCTTGTGCTTGCGCAGCTCTTCGACCAGCACCTGCCCCTCGCGGACCGTCAGCGTCAGCGGCTTCTCCACGAAGACGTCTTTGCCGTTGCGGATCGCGTCGATCGCCGGGATCGCGTGCCAGCTGTCCGGCGTCGCCACGGTGATCAGGTCGATGTCCTTGGCGCGCGTGACCTCGCGGAAGTCGCCGGCCATGCGGCAGTCCTGCGTGCCGTACTTCTCGTTGATGATCTTGGCCGCCCGCTGCTGGTGGTGCCGGTCGACGTCCGCCACCGCCACGATGCGCACCGTGTCGCGGCCCAGCATCTGCGTGATGTGCGAAAGCCCCATGCCCCCCACGCCCACGCAGGCCACGGTCAGCACCTTGGAGGGCGCGCTCTGTCCCAGCACCGAGGCCGGGATGATCGTCGGGAACGCCGCGGCCGCTCCGGCCGCCACTCCCGCGCGCTTCACAAATCCACGACGTGTCATGCTCATGCCATTGTCCTCAGATTGGATTTCGTTTCGCCCGCCCCCGAAGAGGGTAGGCATACGGGACAGCCCCCCTACCGGGCGCGCGCCCGCAGCGCCACCGCGCCGGCGATCCCTGCGGCCTCGCGGCCTTTGACCTGGCCCGCCGCCTCGCGCAGCGCGGCGTCCGCCTCGGCTCCCGGCACCTGCTCGATCGCCAGGCGCGTCAGGTGGGCGATCACCTCGTTCCCGCTCGCCAGCTTGTCCTTCAGCGCCGCCACGCTCTTCGGCGAGGCGATCAGCGACAGCAGGCGGCACACGAAACCGTACCCGGCTTCCGTGCAGGCCGGATCAGCGGCGATCTTGAGCAGCTTCTCCTCAAACCCGGGATACTGCGACGGGTCGGCGTCCAGAATCACGCGCTCGACGGTCGAGACCATGGTCCGGTCGTCGCCGTACGCGAGTGTGCCGATCACCTTCCAGGGATCGGCGGTCTCGTTGAAGGTCTTGTAGCGCGCATCCGCCGCCTGCCCCGCCAGGGGATCGCTGGCCGCCCGCTTCCCGTCCGACACGTTCGTTTTCTCGCTCATCGCTCCGCCTCCTCACGAAATGGAAGGCGTAACTATACCACCGCCCCGCGTCCTCTGACCACCCGTTTTTCGCGGGATTCGGGCACGCGGCAGGACGTTTCTAACTGGCCTTCCGACACCTATCAGCGGTCGGTTCGGAGATCCGCTCCTCTCGCAGAGGGCCCGCAAACGTCGGTCCTTGCAGGCGCAAGGGACCGACCTCCGGGCGGGCCGCAAATCGGGTCAAACAGAAACGCCCTTGGCGAAGCGTGAGCGTACGGACCGCTACGGCGTCACGACGATCATGTAGAAGGCCCGCGGCGCCGTCATCGTGTCCGTATAGCTGCACGCGGCGCCGGCCGCCACCAGGCCGGTCGCACCCGGGATCGGCGCGAAGCCCGCCGCGAGGTCCGAGCTCTTGTAGAGCGTGTAGCGCTTGCCCGCCACGCTCTTCCACGTCACCGTGATCTGCCCGGCCTGCTGGGCGAGCGGCGTCACGGCGCTGATCGCGAGCACGGAGGACGGGTCGGTCGGCGTCAGCCCGGCGAGATAGCTCTGGTAGTAGGTGAACCCGTTCGGGCCCACCGTCTGCAGGTCGATGTCCAGCACCGACCGCACGGAGCCGTTTTCAGCCAGGCTGGCCGCCACGATCTGCTGCTCCCACGCGTCGGGCACGCCGTTGGCGTTGATGTCGCCGGGCGTGACGTTGAGGATCGTCAAGCCCGCCTCGTCCTCCGCGGCCACGATCAGCCCCGCCACGCCGCGCAGGCGCAGCGCCGCCGTCAGGTTCGTGAAGGAGGCCTCGAGCACCGGCGCGAGCGGCGCCGTGAGGTTCATCACGTCGGCGGCGCGCGCGCCGTCCGTCAACGCGACGCGCGACCCCGCCGCGGCCGCCTCGAACGTGACCGAGCCGGGCGTCGACAGAACCGGAACCGGCGCGGCCGCGTTGTCCACGTTGAGGGTCAGCCAGCCGCCGGGCCCGCAGGCCACGGTCAGCAGGTTGCTGACGAGCGCGAGCGCCGTCGCCGGGCCGGGCGTCGCCACCGTGGCGTCCGGCGCGAGCGAGTCCATGCGCAAGGCCTGCACGCCGGCGCCGCCGCACGCCGCATAGACTTCGCCCGGGACGGCCGTCAGGTCGAACACGAAGCCCGCGGACTCGACGCCCGACAGCCGCTGGGGCGCCGCCGCATCGGCCGCGGAAATCAGTTCGATCACCCGGCCGTCCGTCAGCGCGACGCGGTCCCCGGCCACCGCCAGGCGCCGGATGTGGGAGAGGCGGTCGGACACGTAGGTGCCCAGCCAGGCGGGCGCCGTCGGATCGGCCAGGCTGAAGATCTTCAGCGCGCCCGGCCCTTCCGCCACATAGAGGCGCGGATACGCGACCGCCACGCAGCGCGCGTTCGTCACGCCCGCCACGGCGCCCAGCCGTTCCGGCAGCCCCAGCTCTTGCAGGCGGTGGATTTGCAGCCCGCCCTCTCCGGCCGCGACGTAGAGCGTCGAGCCGAGGGCGGCCGCGTCCGAGCCTCTCGCGCCGACCGGAATCCAGCCGACGAGGGTCGGCGCGAGCGGCGCCGACACGTCATAGATGAGGCAGCCGGAAAAGCCGGCCGCGAGGTACAGCCGGTTGCCGGATCGCGCGAGCGCCGAGGCCTCGTCGCCCGTAGCCTCCGTGCGGACCACAGCCAGCGTCGACGCGTCGAGCGTCAGCAGGCCGTGTCCGCCGGAAGCCGCGTAGAGCGCGGCGCCAGAAGCCGCGAGGCTCTGCGCCGCCTCAGGCAGCAGCGCGTTCGTCACCCCCGTGAGATTGGTCGGCGAGGCCGTGTTGAGTTTCAGCAGTCGGGCGGAGGCGTCGGCCACGTAGGCGGCCCCTGCAGCCGGCAACAGCGCGCGACCGGCCGTCACCTGCGCATACGCGCCGGTGACGCTCAGCGCGGCGGGGTCCGCGGCATGGAGGTTCAGGAGACCGCGCTGTCCGTCGAGCACGAGCAGCCGGGGGGGCACCGCGGCGACTGAGAGCGCCGGCCCCGTGGTGGCATAGGCGCCCGCCAGCGTCGGCGCGGCGGGCAGCGCGACGTTGAGCACACGCACGCCGCCCAGCGTATCGGCGATGTAGAGCCGATCGGAGGCGAAAGCGAGCCGCCGCGCATGCCCGGTGGTGTCGTAGGTGGCGCGGAGCACGAGCTGCGTCGAGGACACCGCCTGAACGATCTGCACGCCGGACGCGCCGGACGCGGCGTACACCCAGCCGTTGGTCGCGACCAGGTCCTCGATCAAGCCCGGCAGGCGCAGCGCGGCGCGCCGCACGGGCGCCGCCGGCACGCTCGCGTCCCACGCCTCCAGCGTGGAGCCGCACCCCAGATAGACCGTGCCGCCCACCGCGGCCACCGCGCTGCAGCGGCCCCCGATCGAGCCGGCGGCCGCCACCGTTCGGGCCGTGAAATCGGGCGCCTCCAGCCGGAAGGGCGCCGACACCGCACCCGCCATGTTCGTGACGCCGTTGCAGACCGTCACCGCTTGCAAGGTCCGGTCGCCCGTGGCCGCCCCGAAGGTCGCCAGCGTCACGCGCACGTCGGCGCTCTCTCCGGGTGCCAGCGGCCCTACGGTCGCCGAGCCGAGCACCGCGCCCGTCGCCGCGTCGCGGATCAGAACGAGGCACGTCGCGGTGGTGTTGCCGGCGTTGCGCACCGTCACGCTGACGCCAGCCGCGTCGCCGGACTGCGCCGAGCCTTCCGACGCGAGCCCAGACGGCGTGAACAGCGGCGACGGCGCGATGTTCGGCACGACCCCCTCTAGCTCCAGCGAGAAGCCACAGGCTTCACGGTTGGGCACGGAGAGGTGCAGCTCCGCCGCGAGCAGGTTGCGGCCGCGCACCAGATTGCTGACCGCCAGCGGGAAGTCGTAGTACCGGACCGCGTTGGTGCCGGTGACGGCCGAAAGCGCCCGCGTCGCGAACGCGACGTTGCCGGCAGGCATGTTGTGCCGCGCGATCTCGACGCCGTTCAGGTAGAGGACGGCGCCGTCCGCACGCATCAGGCGGCCGGTCACGGAGAGCGGCGTGGCGTCCAGCGTGAAGGCCTGCCTGAAATAGGTCGTGATGTAGCGGTTGGTCGCCACGCCGCCGTAGCTCACGGCCGTCGCGATGTTCGTCAGCGTATAGCCCAACGGAGAGGGTCCGCTCGCCCAGAAGCCGTCGTAGTAGTCGGCCCCCTTCCACGGCGCCCCACCCGGATCGAGCCCCTTATCGAGATACTTCCAGACCGCGCTCTTGGAGACCAGCGTTCGGGTGGCCAGCCCGTTGGCGACCACCACTTCCAGCGTCTGGGTGTTGTCGGCCAATGCCGTCTCGCCGGCAACCGGGGAGAGGGAGGCCTCCAACGTGTGGTAGCCCGAGCGAAACGTCGCGTTCGTCGCGGTGTTCCACGCGAAGACCACGTCGGCGGCCCCGTAGGCGGGCAGGCTCGTCACCGTCTGGGACCCGATGAGCTGCGGCGCGCCCGTGACCTCGCGCAGCGACGCCGTGAAGGACTCGGCCATGTCGCCGAGATTGGTGACGCTCACCGTCACGTTCGTGACGGCGTCGGGCGGCACGAGGGCCGCGATGCGGACGGCGGAGACGGCCACGTCGTGCAGCGTTTCGCGCAGCGCGACGTCGTTGGTCCGCACGTTGTCGCCGGTGACGCTTTCGGTGGCGACCGGCCCCGCCTGCGCCGTCAGCCGGTAGACGCCGGCCGTGGCGCCAGCCGTACTCCAGACGAAGACCACGTTGGTGCTGCCGAAGGCGCCGAGCGAGGCGATCTGCCGCTCGCCCACCAGGTGCGAGCGCGTGACCCACTGCACGGTCAGGCGGGGCGCGCCCGCGGCGCTGCCGTTGAAGGACCAGGCGCGGCGCGCGCCGGTGCCGGTGATCACGAACGCCAGCGCGTTGCCGGACGACCAGCCGGAGCGGCCCACCACCTCCTGCACGAGGGCGGCGAGGTCGGGCGTCCGCTGGTCAGCACCGGCGGCCGCGTCGGCCCAGGTTCCGGGCGACCACGGCACGGCTGCGGCCGTGACCGCGCGCCGGGTGATGTTCGAGGCCGCAGAGCCGAAAGTCAAGGCCGAGTCGCTGGCCTCCGCCGCGATGCTCAGTCCGATCGGGTCCGTGTTGAGGTTCTCGCCCGTCTTGTCCGTGAACTGGATGAAGGCCGACTGGATCTCCGCGCCGCGCGGGATCGCCAGACTGGCGAAACGCAAGCCGACCGCCTGCGAGGCGGTATCGACGACCAGTTCCAGATCCGTGCTGGTGAGGCTCACCGCGTGCGAGGAGAGGTTCTCTTCCGCGTCGTCGGAACTGGCCGCCACCTGCCACGTGTTCGAGCCGGGGACGACGGCCGATCCCGTAAGGTTCGAGACGGCGACCGTGAAGGGGCCAACGGCGGCGCCGGTTTTGTTCGTGACCGTGACGCTGAGCGGCACCGCCCCGCCGATGACGCCGACCGAAGGCGAGAAGGCGTTGACGGCGAGGTCCGCCGCAGAGGCGGAGGTCAGCGATATCGTGCCGGTGAAGACATTGTTGGCCGTGTTGGTTTCCGTCGGCAGCGTTGAAGCGGTCGCCCGCAGCTGATAGTTGCCCTGCGAAAAACCGGCCGTGTTCCAGTGGACGGTCAGGTTGGTGGCCGCACGCCCGGCCAGAGCCGGGACCGGAACCGAGCCCAGCAGCGTGCCGGAGGTCAGGTTGCTGACCGCCACGCTGAACGAAAGCGTATTGAGCGTCTCGTTGCTGACAGCCACCGTGACCGCGACGTTCGAGTTAACCACGCCCGAAGCGGGAGCGAGGCTCTTCACCGCGATCTCGTTGTACGGCGTGTAGGTGAGCGACAGACCGGTGAACTGGCCGCTCGCGTTGCTGTAGGCGGGGAAGTTCGTGGTCACCGCCACGGTTCCCTTGACGAACGTGCAGACGTTCGCCATGTAGGGTCCCTGCGCGTTGCTGCTGGTGTACTCCGCGCGGAAGTTATAGGTGCCGTCCGCCGTCACTTGGCCGTTGGTGCCGCGGCAGTCCCACACCACCGTATGGGTCTGCGGCTGCGTGGCGAGGGTGGCGGAGGTCACGCCGTCCACCGCCGTGTATGACCCGCGGTCGGCGATCCACTTGTAGAGGTAGTTGATGCGCGTTCCGGCGTGGCGGCAGAGCGTCTTGACGAACGAGCCGCTGCCGTTGACGACCCACACGACCGAAACGTGCTTGGGGTCGTAGCCGCCGTTGTAATTGACGGTCGTGACGGTGTAGGTGACTTTGCCGTCCGTGTTCTCGGCCGCCGCGCGGTTCGCGGCCAGGCCCAGAGCGAGAAGACACAGCGCGAGGTTCTTTTTCATGTTCATGCTCACCTGCCGATCGGATTGGAGGTTGACGCAGAGTGCCACGCCTCGACCTGTTCGCGGCTGAGGCGTTCGAGCCGCGGCAACGCCGCGGCGACCGCGGGCGAAAGGTCCAGGCCGTAGCCGAGCCGCTCGGGCTCCACGCCCACGATGCGGACCTCGGGCCACGGCGCGCCGGGCGGCAACAGGCGGCGGGCCGCGAGCAGGCCGACCGCGTGCGCGGATTCGGGCGCGTTCCGGAGAGACAGATCGTCTTCCCGCAGGCAATATAGCGTGCCGGGCGCGCCGCCGCCGCACACCGCGTCGAGGATGAGCGCGTGCGTCGCCTGCTCGAGATACGGCAAGGTCGAGAGCACGTCGGTCCCCGCATCGACCGCTTCGGCGCCCAGCGAAGGGTCGGCTGCCAGCGCGCGTGCGGCATGCACGCCGACGCCGTCGTCGGACATCAGGAGGTTACCGATCCCCAGGATCACGATTCTGGGCGTCATGACACCCTCCATTTCTTCGCCGCCTCGTCGGCGTGCATCACATGCGTGGCGCAGTCGAGGCACGGATCGACCGAATGGATCACGCGCAGCGCCTCGACCGGGTGGGCCGCGTTCGCGACGGGCGTGCCGAGGAGGGCCTGTTCCAGGGGGCCGAGTTGGCCGGCGCCGTCGCGCGGCGAGATCGTCCAGCAGGTGGGCGTGATCACCTGATACCGGGCGATCTTGCCGCCCTCGACCGACAGCCAGTGGCCGAGCGCGCCGCGCGGCGCCTCGGTCAACCCGACCGCCGTCGCGCTCTGCGGAGCGGGCCAGTCCTCGAAGACCGTCACGTCGCCGGCGAGCAGCTCGGAGAGCCACCCGTCCATCGCGACCGCCAGTTTGCGCGCCTCGGCGGCGCGCGCGCGGATGCGGTCCATCACGGAGACGCCGTTCGTGTACTCCCCGTTCACCCACATGCGGGCCAAGGGGCCGCACTCGTACGGCGCACCGCCGTAGCGGGGGGCCTTGAGCCACGAATAGGCGTCCGGTTTCGGATACTGCGCATTCGTCTCCCCGGCCGACGGGTGCAGGCCGCTGTCGGCGTTGCGGTACCAGGAGCGCGTCACGTCCTCGCTGATCGCAGCCGCATCAAAAGCCTGAACTGGGCCGGCCCCGTTGACGACGCGCCCGGACTGGAACAGCTTGGCGTCGCCGGCGTTGTCCAGCTCGTACGCGCCGTACGACAGCAGGTTGCCGGTGCCGCGGCCGACGAAAAAGTAGTCGCTGTAGAGCGACGCGAGCCGGTCGGCGTCCGGCAGGTAGCGGGTCTCGATGAACGTGAGAATCTCGTTCAGGCCCGCCCGGAACGCATCGATGTTGGGCTGGGAGGGCACAGCCGTGAAGCCGCCGGGTATATAGCCGGGGGTGTGCGGCAGCTTGCCGCCGAAGAGCGCCCCGATCTCGTGACAGCGGCGCCGCACGGTGATCGCCTCCAGATAGTGGTTCAGGAAGAGCTCGCGCGTGGCTTTGTCCACGCGGCGGTCCATCTCGAAGGCCGGCGTCCAAGGCGGCATGCCGAGCCCCGGGATGTAGTCCGGAAGCGAGAGCAGGTAGAAGTGGAGGATGTGCGACTCGAGGAAGCAGGCGCCGTGCACGAGGTTGCGCAGGACGCGGCCCGGACCGGGCACCGTAAGCCCGGCAGCCGAGTCGAGCGCCAGCACGGCGGCCTGGGAGTGCGAGGTCGGGCACACGCCGCAGATGCGCGACGTGATCAGGGCGGCGTCGCGCGGATCGCGGCCCTCCAGCAGCTTCTCGAAGCCGCGGAAGAGGGTCCCGATCGTCCGCACGTCGGTGACTTGCTGGACGCCGCCGACCGTGTCGACGGCGATGTCCACCTTGAGATGACCCTCAATGCGTGTGACGGGGTCTATGGCTGCCACGATCGTAGGCATAGGCGAGGTCCTTTCTGCTGGCGCGCCGCCGCGACATCACGCGGGCGTGTAGGGTTCGAAGAACGACTGAGAACCGGGGAAGCTCTTCTCGACGCAGCCGTGGCACGGCGCGTTCACGCCGATGCACCAGTTGCGCTTCCAGCGCTCGTTGGGCGTGGCGTTGGGGTCGGTGGCCAGAATGTTCCAGCAGCCGTCGCAGCGCGCCTTGGTAAAGGGGCCGCGGCATCCCAGCTGAATCAGGCAACGGCCGTCGCAGGCGGTGAACGAGGTCGCCTCTGGCGGCGCGCCGCTGTTCACGAGGTTGTTCCGCGGACACTTGTCATGGACCAGCGCGGGCGCCGCCGCTCCGGACAGCCGTTTGCTGTAAAGGGCCGTGGGGCGTCCGTCGGCATCGAGCTCGACGGGGGTGCCCGTCAGCAGCTGGACAATGGCCCAGACCACCCAGTCGGGGTTCGCGGGGCACCCCGAAATGTTGATCGTGGCCCGTCCGGTGAGCTGCCCCACGCTCACCACGCCCGTCGGGTTCCCGCCTGAAGCGGGAATCCCGCCGAACGAGGCGCAAGTGCCCACGCACACGATCGCCAGCGCGCGCGCCGACATCTCCTGGACCGCCTGCATATAGGTGGTTTCCTGGCCGTTGAGGCTGTAGACCACGCAGGCCCCGCCCCCGAACGCCGTCGGGACGCCGCCCTCCAGGACGAGCACGTAATTTCCGGTGTCGTACACGCGCTTGAGCTCCGCCACCGCCGCATCGCCGGCCGGCGTCATCAGCGTCGCGTGAAAGACGAGGTTGACCGCTCCGGTCAGCACGTCCGCCACCGTCTTCGGCGCGGTGGCGGCGATGCGGTTCAAGAACGAGACCGAACAGCCCGTACACGAACTTCCATGCAGCCAGATGACGGACGGGGCGGTCGGAGAAGCCAGCACCTCCTGCAAAAGTCCCAGCTTCGAACTCAACCCGAGAAAAGCCGCACTCAGTCCGCAATATTCGAGGAATGAACGTCTGCTCACCATCATGGCTACCGACTCCTTCCCTCCGCCTGATCCGCTGGCGGAACACACACCCGTCTTACATTTTCATTACACGCCTGTAATGGAATCTAAAGCTGTGCGCTTGAGATTGGAGATAAGATACTCGACCCGGGTGCTAGTGTCAAGCGGAATGGGAACCCAAAGTGGGCGGCGGCAGGAGACCTGCTGCACAGGCTCGGAACGGGCCCGTGCCGCTCAAGCCGCAATCACGGGGTTTCACGCGGAGGCGCTCGCCCGCGACTGCCCCCAAGCGGCTCACCCTCAGCTGAAGGCGTCGGCGCGCACGGCCGCGGCAAAGGCCTCGACGGTCCGGAACACAAAGTCGGGCCGGGCCGCCTGGAGCGCGTCGAGTTCGGCGGAGGGCGCCCAGGCCGCGGCGGCCGCGCGGATCCCGCAGGCGTGGGAGGCCTGGATGTCGTAAGGCGTGTCGCCCACGTACAGCACCTCTTCCCGCCGGAGCGGAAAGGCGGACAGAATCTCCTCGATGCAGGCCTCCTTGACCTTCCCCTCGGGGCGGCCGGTCTTGACGACATCGAACGCGGACTCGAAGCCGTACCGCGCCAGCGTGATCTCCAGACTGCGCGGCCCTTTGCCCGTCACAAGCCCCAGGAAGGAGCCGCGCTGCCGCACCTCCGCCAGCAGCTCGCGGATGCCGGGAAAGGGCGCCGGCCACTGCGCGTGCAGCCGGGCATAGCACGCGAGGTACCGCGACACGCCCTCCTCGAAAGCCCCGGGCGTCAACGCCGCGACGGTGCCCTCCTCAGAGGGCCCGAACGTGGCCATGATCTCCGCTTCGCTCAGCGCGCGTCCCGCCAGCGGCTCCAGCGCCTCGCGGAAAGCCGCCACGCAGAGCGGCAGCGTGTTGCCGAGCGTGCCGTCGAAATCAAACAGATAGTGCGTCATATCTCATCCCGTCACCACAAGCACCACATGGGAAGCAATTCAACTCTGCTTGACCGCTTGATCCGGTACGCTTTAAGCACTGGATCCGAATCCGGTACGAGACAATGGCCCAGGCCAGCATTATAAACACAGGTCGGGGCGTGCACCGTTGCCACTACACCGGAATACTGCACCCGGACTTTCACATGGCGAAGCAGTCCTCGATAGAGATAATCGTAGTACACATAGAACGAGCCCCTGAAAACGCCCGTCTCGCCGGAAAAGCGCATCGTGGCCAAAGAACTGTTGGGGCCCGAATAGTCGTACCGTCCATCGCTGAAAGTCGGACTCACGCCCGGTTCAAACTCGAAAGGCGGCGTCATCCAAAGGGAATGAATATCGCATGGCATCGCCTCAGCAACCGGAGCAACAGGACCGACCGGAGAAAAGTACGGCACCGCATTCACTGAAGCGGAGAAAAAAAGATGGCAGGCCGATAGGAAATCCGGTTCGTACGTGCCTCCGTCCGCATTCAAAAATTCGACGAAATCAGCCGGCGTGCCGCGCGCTTTTTCCCAGCGGAACAGCCACCTATTCTCAGGAGAGGTAAAGGTAACAATTCTACGGTCTTCAAGATTGATCCAGAGGAGACCTCCAGTCCAACCGTTGTTGGAATACAAAGACGCGAACAGGGGCACACAAACCCATTCGTCATCACCCATGGCAAGCACATGACTCGCCAAGGAGAGACTCGTCCCGTCTGCCAAGACGCCCGCGACCTTCGCAGATCCGCCGTCCCCGATCTTGAGCGTCAGGTAGCCAACTCCTTGGGGCGCCGCAGCTGCGGCACCCTGCGAATGCACCTGATTGAGCGGCAACGCAAGGGTGTAGGAACCCTCACATGCGGCCAGCAGAGCCTGTGCCTCCGCATCGCCGGCCTCCCTGAACCGATTGCGCGCGCCCTCCAACTGGAACGTTATCTTTCCAAGCACCCCTCCTGAAAGCGAACCCCAGATCAGGTTTTGCCTCACGTAGAGAATCAACGTCTCTCCGCTTTTGGCTTTCGTAATCGCGATGGCCGTCCCGTCTTCATCATAGTCGTCCCATACCGACGACTTGAACACGAAGGTTCCGTACTGTGTCCTCGCGATTCCCGTAAATCGGCCGGTCAGCGAGGTCACGCTCAGCGACAGGCTGCCACGCACAATGCTGTTCGTCGCGTTCCCCATATCCTCCGCCGTGTAGAAATAGCCGTCATAGGCACCGGTACGGGAAAGCACTTCGGTGGCATAAGGAACCGGTGTCCAGCAAGCGGTCAGGGTGTGATTCGTGGGAATAGAGACATGGGTCTCGCCAGTCACCGCAAATGGTCCGTCGCCCGCATCCGCCAGCCAGTTGACAAAGATGAATCCGGTACGGGTAGGGATTGGCAACTCGCCGTAGGGCGCGTTCACCCGGACCTCCCTGCTGAAGGGCTCTACCTGTCCGCCGCGAGCATTGAGCGTGACCGTACAGGTCACAATCGACCAACGCGAAAACACGGTGTGATCGGCCGGTATGGAAACGCGCGTATCCTCCGTCACGACAAACGGCACCCCGCCCGTGCGGCACTCCCAGTTGACAAACGTGTAGCCGAGCCTCTCGACATGCGGCAACGGACCGTAGGGCGCATCAAAAGTCACCTGTTGGCGAACGCCTTGCCAACAAGGGCCGTTTGTCTCGACCGCGAAAAAGGCCCAATAGGTGTTTGCGGCCCACAACGCTGTCAGCGTATGGTTTGTGGCGATCGAAATGATCGTCTCAGAAGTGACCGTAACCGGAACGTCACCCGTGCACACCTGCCAGGCGACAAGGTGATAACCGAGCTTTGTCGGCACAGGCAATAAACCGTATGCGGCCCCCAGCGTTCCCGTTACGCTCGCCAGTGCTCCTTCACCGCCATTCACATCAAAATCGACAACGACGTGTTGCGCGAGATCATAAACGGCAGTGGGTGAAACCGCGCCGTATGAAGAAACATAGCCCAAGGACTGATCGCTCCCGGCGCCGGAACGATACAACGACGCGATCTCGTTCGTGGAGAGCGCCGAACTGATAATCCGAAAATCGTCGAGCGTGCGGGTGTTGTTGTAGTTGTTCCCCCGCCCTCCAAGGCAGATGTCTTTGACCCTGATCATCGGATTCCCGTGCGCCTCAACAACCTTGGTGCCATTCTTGAACTGGAAAAAGTTCGTGCCGGATCTGACAAACGCCCAGTGCGTCCACGTGTTCGGCGGAAAGTCCGTAACGGCATTCACTTGCAATGCATTTGTGACATACCAGTGCCACAACATGTGAGAATAATCCTTGTTGAAATAACAGATGTTCTCACCGGCATCAGACTGTCTCATCTTGAAAAACTCGCAATGGACCGCAGTAGTTGCACGTTTCGCCCAAAAAGCGACCGTGAAATTGGTGCTGGAAAGCGCATCGCAGGCCTTCGGACTCAGCGAGACGGCATATTCATTGCTCTTAAAAAGGAGCGCGCCTCCGATAAGACCTTCAGCGGCCCGTTGCGAGGTGAGCTGTGAAAGATTCGTCGCGGCGACATCCTGACTGGACGAATCGGCGATCATCCTGTCATCCCCGTTGTCGTCCATTCTGAACCATGCGACTTCTCTTGTCGTTAAGAGCACAACCTTTGCACGTATCGCGCTGAAACAGACCTGCGGCAATTCATGCTCGCCTTCCCAAAAAATCGTTCGCCGCGTTTCGGAGGAAAACGCCAGCACACCGACATCCCCTCGCAAGTTTTGGACCAACGGTTCAAACCACGACGACCCGTTGTTCGTCGAGACGTTCAGCGAGACCACGACATTCGACTCATTCCCGCACACCAGATCATAATCAACCCGGAGTTCCCTCGAGTGCTCGGGTTGGCTGACGCGCACATTTGAAATCGAGGGCGTCGCGGCCCGACAGAGTGAAGGCACGCCAACGCCAACAGAGGCGACCAGCAGACAAAACGCATGAAAAAACCGGAATCGATTCGTGAGATTCATGTCATTCTCCTGAACAGACAGCTCATTGGAAAAACGCAACACCTCTATCCGTGTTTATTTATATATGTTTTATCGCGCAAACACAAACCCAAAGCGGGAATGCGGATAGTTTCAGAAACGACGCGTTTGCCATCGATACGGCAGGACGCCACACGCATCGCCCCGCGCCGGAATTTGACCGCGCGCCGTGCGGAATGGTAAATTCGGGCCATGAATATGAATAAGCGCGACTTTATCATGGGGAGCGGCCTGCTGGGGGCTGCAGGCTGCCTGATGACCAACCCGCCGGGTGCCCAGGGCCAGACCGGCGCGAAAACGTCGACCGTCTTCAGCGTGCTCGACTTCGGCGCCAAGGGCGACGGACAGACGCCGGACTCGGCGGCCATCCAGCGGGCGCTGGACGCGGCGGGTGCCGTCAGCGGCACCGTCTACTTCCCGTCCGGCAAGTACCTCTGCCACGACCTCAAGGTCCACGCCCACACCACCCTCTTGGCCGAACCGCAGTGGAGCTACCGCGGCGACGCCGGCGCGATGCTGCTGCTCGACGACGGCGAGGCCGACTGCGTGCTCAACATCACGGGCGCTTTCGGCGTGCACCTGCGCGGCCTGTTCCTGCAGGGCAAGCGGGACGCGAAGAAAGCCATCCACGGCGTGTTTCTCAACAACGCCGAGAACTACAGCACGCAAGAGGACTCGATCGTGATCGACGACTGCAAGATCGAGCGCTTCTCGGGACACGGCGTGCATCTGCTGCGCATCTGGCTCTTCATCATCCGCCACAGCATCATGCAGGGAAACAAGGGCTGCGGCGTCCAGATCACGGGCTGGGACGGCTTCGTGACCGACAACCAGCTCTCCGGCAACGGCAGCCACGGCTTCGGCTGCGAGGGGGTCGGCGCGACCGTCATGTTCACGGCCAACCGCGTGGAGTGGAACCGCGGCTATGGGCTCTACCTCTGCGGCGGCGACGCCTGGAACGTCACCGGGAACTGCTTCGACCGCAACTGGGGGGCGGGCGTCTGCGCGCTCAACATGCGCACGACCGCGATCACCGGCAACGTGTTTCGGCGCTGCGGCAAAGACAGCAACCTGCTGGCCGAGGGCGAGCGCTCCTGCCAGGTCCGGCTGGAGGCGTGCAGCGGGCTCACCTTCGTCGCGAACACCTGCCTCGCGGGCCGCGACGACGGCGGCAAGGGCGCCTACACGCCTCAGGTCGGCTTCATCCTGCGCAGCCTCAGCCACTCCGTCATCTCCGCCAACACGCTCTTCCACGGCTACATGAACGACATGGCGGTCGACCTCGGCGGCCACGGCACCGACTACCTCTTCGTCAACAACGTCGGCTGTCCGATGAAGTAGCGGCCGCGCCGGCTACCGGGCGGCCGCGCGGGCCGCGGCCGCGCGCTGCTCGAACGCCGCCGCCTCCGCCCGCCGGCCGGTGGCGCGGCAGACCGCCGCCAGATTGTCGAGGCTCTGCACGCGCTCGGGATGCCCGGGCGGCAACGCCTTTTCGCGGATCGTCAGCGCGCGCCGGAACAGCGGCTCCGCCTGCGCAACCTTCCGCTGGGAGAAGTAGAGCGTCGCGAGGTTGTTCAGCCCCGACGCGACATCGGGGTGCTCCGCGCCGAGGAGCTTTTCCCAGAGCGCCAGCGCGCGCTCAAAAAGCGGCTCGGCCTCGGCGGGACGGCCCGCATCGAAGAGCAGCATCGCCAGGTTGTTGAGCGCCCTCGCGACCTCGCGGTTCTCCGGGCCGAAGTTCTTTTCATAACTGGCCAGCGCGCGGCGGTAGAGCGGCTCGGCCTGCGCGTGCCGGCCGGTGCTGCGGTAAAGCCCCGCCAGGTTGTTCAGGATCGTGGCCACGGTGGGATGCTCCGCGCCCAGCGCCTTCTCGCCGACCGCCAGCGCCCGAACATACAGCGGCTCGGCGCGCGCGGTCTGCCCCTGCACCCGGTAGAGATCGGCCAAGTTGTTCAGGTCAACGGCCACCGAAGCGTGTCCAGCCCCCAGAGCCTTGACGTCCTCTTCGAGCACGCGTTTCAGCAGCGGCTCGGCCTGCTCATACAGGCCCTGCCGCTTCAAGACGCCCGCCAGGTTCCCCACCGTCGCGCAGACGTCCGGATGCGCCGGGCCATAGGTTTTCTCTCGGATCGCCAGCGACCGCCGGAACAGCTTCTCCGCCTCGGCCAGCCGGTTCTCATCCGCATGCAGCCCGGCCAGATTGTTCAGCCCCGTCGCCACTGCGGGATGCTCCGGCCCCAAGGCTTTTTCCCAGATCTCCAGCGACTGCCGAAACAGCGGCTCGGCGCGCGCGTAGTCGCCCCGCATGCGGTACAGCTCGGCCTGGTTATTGAGCGCCACCGCCACGTTCGGGTGGCCGGGGCCATGCAGCCGCCGCTCGATGTCGAGCACGCGGTCAAAGAGCCTCTCCGACTCCTCCGACCGGCCGCGGACCCGGGCGATCTCGGCCACGTTTCCCAGCAGCGTCGCATACGCGGGGTGGTCGGAGCCCAGCGCCTTTTCCGTCACCGCCAGCGCGCGCTGATACAGGACCTCCGCCTCGGCGTACAGGCCCTGCTCTTTGAACAGCCCCGCCAGCCCGCACTGGTCCTCGGCAACGGCCAGGTGGTCGCGGCCGTAGGCCTTCTCGTCGATCGCCAGCGCCCGCCGGAACAGCGCTTCGGCCTGCGCATACCGGCCCTGGCTCTTGTAGAGGCCGGCCAGCCCGTTCAAGCTGTCGCTCACGTCCGGATGCTCCGGCCCCAGCGCTTTTTCACGGATCGCCAGCGACCGCCGGAACAGCGTCTCGGCCTCCTCCCAGCGCCCCAGCTCCTGGCGCACCGCCGCCAGCAGGCTCGCGGCGGCGGCCACGCGCGGATGGTCGGGGCCGAAGCGCGCCTCATCGAGCGCCAAAGCGCGCGCCGCCAGCGGCTCCGCCTCGGCGGCTTTGCCTTGCGAGCGGTAAACCCCCGCGAGATCGGACAGCCCTCCGGCTTCGTCGTAGTCCGCCGCGGCGTCGCGGCCCGTGACGCGCGCGGCCACGCGCTGCCCCAACTCCTCGCCGCGCTCGAGCGCCGCCGTGATCCTCGCGTTGAGCGCCTCGATGCCGCTCCGCCGCACCTCCGTCACGACCGCGGCGAACACCGCCAGCAAAGCCGCCAACAGCCCCCACCGCACGATGTTCTTCACGCCCATGGTTCCGTCCGTCTCCCGCGTGTGACGCGTCTTTTCCCGCTACGGCACCGTGGGCGTCCAGCGCCCGGTGGCCGGCACGGCCTCGCCTTCGCCCGGCCATGGCGGCAGCGTCACAGCCACAGCCTCCAAGGGCCCGGACCCGAACGAGCGGAACTGGAAGCGGGTGCCCAGCGGGATCGTCAGGCACACGCCCGGAGCCAAAGCGACCGTCTCTTCGCGCCCGTCCTGCTCGCGCCACATCTCGCCGCAGCCGCCGACGACATACCAGATCTCTTCGACGGTGCGGTGCGCGACCGCCTGCGACGTCTGGCCCGCCGCGAGCGCAAAATGGGCCATCCCGCCGCCCTTCAGGCCGAGCAGGATCCGCACGTCGGAGCCGTCGGGCGCGGCGACATCCGGCCGTTCCGGCAGCCGCTTGGTTTCGAAGCGTTGCATGGCGCCATCTTAGGGGCTCGCCCTGCCGAGGTCAAGACGGGCTGTGCGCGCGGCCTGTTTGCAGGTGGGCCGACAAGTGTGGTAGCGTTCGGCAATTAGCAGGAGGGTCGCGCGTGAAATTCATCCTCTGTCTTGCCGGCCCCCTGCTGGCCGCAAGCTGGGCGGCTACGATCTTTTGCTCGGGACGCCGCTCTTCAATTTTGGAAAAGCCAAGTGTTGCCCGGCGAAGACCGCCGCGCCTTCCTGGCGTTTCTGGAGCAGGACGGCAGGCTTGCCCTGACGGACGGCAGCTATCCCGGCGTCCGCGCCTGGTTCGCCGACATCGATCCCCGCTTCGGCGGGCTGGAGTCGGGGTCCTGTAATTCGTCGCAGTGGGCCGCGAATGGCGTCGCGGCGGATGCGGAGCCGCCGCATCCGCTGCGCTTCTTCCCCGCGCGCATCAGCGAACCCAACGGCTGGCTTCACTTCCTCAAACCGCCCCGCGACACCCGGTGGCAAACCGTCGCCGCCTAGAGCAGTTTAAGTTAAAGTGTAGCCGCATGAGGCAAACCAAGATTGTGCGTCTGACGGCGTGACGGAAAGGAACGCCTTCCGGATCGCGGTGTTCAAGGCGCGCGATGTTCTCGCCTCTGCGGCCCGCAGGAAGGCCTTGATTTTGCTCCACATTTTCTCGATCGGGTTAAGGTCGGGCGAATAGGCCGGAAGGTACTCGACCGCGGCGCCAGCCGAGCGTATGGCGGCTTCCGCCCCGGCGCTCTTGTGGGCGCCAAGGTTGTCCAGCACCACGATGTCCCCGGGGCGCAGTGTGGGGACGAGGACATTGACGACGAAAGCCAGGAACACGTCCTTGTCAGTGGCGGAGTCGATGCTCATGCAGGCCGTCGCCCCGTCCGCGCGGATTGACGCGATCATCGTCCTGACACACCAGTGCCCGTGCGGCGCGTGGTCGTGTGCTCTCTCGCCCCTTGCCGCCCGCCCGTAAAGCCGGGTCATGTTCGTCTTCGCGCCCGATTCGTCGATGAACACGAGGCGCCCCGTCTGCCAGAGCCGGATTTTTTCGGACCACAGCTCGCGGGCTTTCCGGATGTCGTCTCGGTCCTGCTCGCTAGCCCTGAGCGTCTTTTTTTATATGTCATGCCCATCGCGTCGAGGGCGTAGTGGATCGCAACAAGCGTGCAGCCTAGGCCGAGCCTGTCGCGAAGTTCCGCCAGCGTCAAGTCCGGGCGTTCCCGTATTGCGGCCGCCATGTCCCGCCGGTGCGCCTGCGTGATGGTCGGTTTCCGCCCCACCCGGTGGTAGAGGTCTCCGATCTCGCCCGTGGCCTTTCGCTGCCGCAGCAGTTTCTTCACCATTCCCAGTGAGACGCAAAACCGCTTGGCTATAGCATCCCGCGTGTGCTTGCGCTCATCGCAGCACGCCAGTATCCGCTTGCGAATGTCGAGGGAAAGAGTTTTCATGCCGCCAAGTATGGCAGAACGCACCCCATGCGGCTACACATTTATTTAAAATGCTCTAGCGCACCGAAATGAGCGTTCCTTGCGTCTCCGAGCGCAGGACGTTCAGCACGCCGGTGCCCGTGAAGCGCGCGCTTTTATACTGCGCCGGCGAGGATGAGGACCCGTATGAGCCGACCGGCATATGCGTTCCGTCCAGCGTGAGGGCGTACACATAGTCGGAGACGCCGGCCGCCAGATAGACGGTCGAGGCCGAGGTCAGATGCAGGCGCGTCTTGTTGAGGGCGGTGCTGCTGCCACCGAAGGTTGAGCCCGTTCCACCCGCAACGGAGAGCGTTCCGGCCGACACCGTGATGTTGGTCGAACCGGTCCACGAGGCGCCTTGGACGAAAGAGACCGTGCCGGTTTCGATCAGCAGGTCGCCCGTCGTGGTCGAGGCGGATTGCGCGGTGGTGAAGGCCAGCGTGCCGGCGTTGCGGTGCCGCAGCGAGGCCTGGCCGGAGAAGTACCCCACAAAAGGACGGGTCGCGGAGTCGCCCTGTAGCGTGAGGGTGGCGGGCGTGGCACTCTGCACAGCCATGTTGGTTGTCGTCGGCCCTGCCTGATTGTAGGTCGTGAAATTGATGAGCTTCACCTGCTGGTCGAACCCGTTCAGATTCAGAAAGGCGCGCTGGGAATAACTCACGCCGAAGGTGACATAGGAGTTGGTGGGAAGGACGCCCGCCGCGCCGCACAGGAATGTCGCCGAGTAGAGACCAAAGCCCGACCACGTGTTGTTGGTGGCGCTGACATGGAAGGTCCCGCCATTGTCGATCGAGATGCTCTGACTGTCGAACGACAGGGGCTTCTCCTCGAAGCGCGTGACATTGCCGGGCCACGTCTGCATCCAGGGCACGGCGTTGCGGCTCTCAAACCCGCCCCGGAAGATCAAAGTGCCCTGATTGTCGATGCGCCCGCCGCCGGCAAAGGTGAACTTGCCGTTGAGCACCAGCGTCCCGTTTTTGGGGTAGATCTGCCCGAGAAAGTTGCCGGCGGAGCCCATGGTGATCGGCCGGTTGTTAGTGGCGACCGTATCGGTGAAGTAGAGGGCGCCTCGCCGATTCCAGCTGTCGGCGGTGGACGTGGAGTACTGGATCGTGATGGTGTTGGTCGGATTTCCGAGAGCAGTGCCGTTGTTCACGTTCACGAACCCGTTGGAAATGATCAGCGGCGACTCGAAGCTGTTGGTGCCGGTCATCCGGAGCGTGCCGGGGCCTGATTTGATCAGTGGCGCTGCCGGATGGCCTCCCGAGACCGCTCCGGAGAGGGCGAACAGGTGATTGGTCGCGATCTGCATGTCGCACACATAGGCCAGTTCGAGAGGCACCGCGAACGTATTGGTGACCGGCGTTCCAACGACGGGCGCAAGCGTCGTGATACCGCCCAGACCCAATCGCAGCGCGGACGACGCATCCGCCGGCAAAAGGGCAAAGGGCGTGCCGCGGTTGAAGCGCAGCGCGCCGGCGCGGACCACGCCGTCTACCACGCCCGTCGTGCCTGCGTCCGCGAACAGGAGCGTTTCGCTGCCGTCGAAGGTCGGCGCGCTGTCCCAGTTCCCGACGGTCGAGAACAGATTGTCCGCTCCGCCCCCGGTCCACGTGCGGACCGTGCCGGACAGGGGCACGGACAGCACCCTCAGCGTCCCCTCGCCCGCGATGAAGGCGCGGCCCCCGATGGTGTCGGAGGCGGTGTATACGCCGGCCGTGAGCGTGTTGCCGTCCACGTTGGCCGTCAGGCAAGTGAGGGCGAGGCCGGCGGGCAGCGAGAGCTGCGCGGAGTCCGCGAGCGTCAGCGCCGCGCCCGCATTCACGCTTGCGGTCTCCACGCGCAGCAGGCCGGTGTTGGTGGCGACGAAGCCAGACAGGTTCGGGAACGACGTCTCGGCGGCCAGGCGGAGGGTGCCGGCGTTGACCAGCAGCTTGCCGGTCGTCTGAGAGACACGCCCCGTGAGGGTGAACTCGTAATTGCCCGTGGGCGCCCAAGAGAGGGAGAGCGCACCGTTCAGACGGCCGAAGAAGGTGCTGTTCGCGGTGGCGCGGCAGGTGAGGGTGGCCGGACCGGAGGCGGAGGTGAGGGTGTAGTCGGAGGTGTCGATCAGCGCGGTGGTGTCCAGGTTCGGACGGTTGATGATCTGGTCATTGCCGTTGATGTCGAGGGTGCCGATCTTCGAATAGCTGGTGCCGAAGCGGACGGTTTTATCCGGGTCCAAGGCGTAGGGCACGTCGGTGTAGACCGTTTTGGTGTAGCACTTCAAGCTCGCATAGGTGTTGCCCGCCACCGCGAGGCGGAGCGTGCCGTTGTCGAAGAAGAGGTCGTTGCCGAACGCGACCGGCACCGTGCTGATGACGTTGTTGCCGTTGAAAATCACAGCCATATCGCTTCGGTAAGGGCTTTGCACGACGATGCCGCCCGCGTGGGTGATCACGCCGTCGGGCCGCCAACGGCTGTAGGCGTTGGGGCCGAGAACGACCGGCGCCGTGTTCGTGACGTAGACGCCGGACGCCGCGTAGAGCGTGGATTCGTTGCCTTGGGCGTTGGCGAGGGTGATCGGGATGTGATAGGTTCCCGAGGCCTGGAAGATGAGCTGCACATACCGAGACGCGCTGACGTAGAACTGGTTCAGCGTAACGGGAGCCGTAAAGGTGGCCTTCTCGACGCGCAGCCGGCCGTCGTTGACCGTGACGCCGTTAGTCAGCGCCACCGCGTCTTTGGCGTAGAAATCTTTGCCGCCGACGACCGTGATGCCGCCCGAGCCTGTGACCGGCCCGTAGGCGTAGAAACTGGCGTTGCTGACGTTGAGGGTGACGTTGGCGTCGAGCGTGACGGGAACGTAGAGGTTCAGCTCCTTGCTCCCCGTGATCGCGATATCGCCCGTCAGGGCAAACGCGTTGCCCGTGTTCTGGAACGTGACGGTGGCGCTCCCCGCCGCCGTGATGCCGGAGAAGGAGTAGCCGACGAGGTCGTTGACCGCGCTGACCGCCGAGCTGTTGGCGAACAGGAGCGCATCGCCGCTCGCCGGAGCGCCCGAAGGGCTCCAGTTGTTGGCGGAGGAAAACAGCGAATCCCCCGCGCTGCCTGTCCAGGTTTTGGTGTCCGCGCTGAGGTTCAGCGCGAGCAACACCGAAGCGATCGTCCCGATCCACACACGTGTCTTCATATCTGGCACCCCTTTCCGCGTAGAATAGGGGCGCTCGTCTCGCCAAGTCAACCTGAAAGCGCCGCCTGCGCGCAGATCGAAGTGGGCCGGCCCCTCAGGTGAAGAAGAACCGGATCAGGTGGAAGTAGATCGGCGCCGAGAAGCAGATCGAATCGATCCGGTCCATCACGCCGCCGTGGCCGGGGATCAGGTGGCCGAAGTCCTTCACGCCGCGGTCGCGCTTGACCGCCGACATCGCCAGCCCGCCCGCGAAGCCGAACAGCGTCACCGTCAGCGCGATGCAGGCGGTCTGCCACGGGCTGAACGGGGTGGCCCACCAGAGGCCCGTCCCGAGCAGCGTCGCCGTCAGGACGCCGCCGACGAAGCCCTCCCACGTCTTGTTGGGGCTCACTGTCGGCGCGATCTTGCGCTTGCCGAAGAGTTTGCCGAACACATACTGGAACACGTCGCTGAGCTGCGTGACCGTCATCAGGAAGAACAGGAGGTTGGCCCCCTCGCCCTCGAAGCCCGGGATCGACAGGGTCAGCAGCGCCGGGGCATGGCTGACGCAGAAGACGCACACCATGAGCCCCCACTGGATTTCGGACGCGCGCTCCAGGAACTGCTCGCAGTCGCCGGACAGGGCGCTGCGGATCGGGACAAACAGAAAGGCGTAGACGGGGATCATGATGCTGAACAGGCCGTACCACTCGATGTAGATGAGGTAGTACTGGAGCGGGATGATGATGAAGAACGACCAGAAGAGCGTGTAGTGGTCGCCGCGGTGGGTCGGCGCGAGCGTGACGAACTCGCGGAACGCCCAGAACGAGATGAAGCCGAAGAGCAGGATCGAGCCGAGCTTGCCCATCGCCAGCGCCAGCGCGAAGATCGCCACCATCCCCCACCACGCGCGGATCCGCGCGTTCATGTTCTCGACCGTCTTGCGCGACGCGTCGGACATCGGGCGGCGGGCCATCACGGCGCCGACGACCGACGCCAGCACCAGCAGCGCCACGACCCCGCCCAGGAGCCACAGCGTCGTCGCAGAGAGTCTGACCACATTGTTCATGCGTGCCTCAATTCGTTCACCGCATTGCGCGCCCGTTCGAGAAACGCGCGCTTCGGCTCGTTCTCGGCGAGCCGGATCGGCGCGCCGAAGGTGATGCAGGAGAGCAGCGGCACGGGCAGGATCTCCCCGCGCGGCAGGATCCGGTTCATGTTGTCGATGTACACCGGCACGCACTCGATGTCCGGCCGCTTGCGGCACAGGTGGTACAGCCCGCTCTTGAACTCGCCCGCGTCGCCGCCGTTTTTCCGTCCCCCTTCCGGGAAGAGGATGAGCGAGGCGTGCGCGTCGAGGGCCTCCAGAATCGGAACCAGCGGATTGTTCCGCACCGACACGTTGTGCCGGTCGATCAGCACGCAGTGGAACACGCTGCGGGCCAGGTAGCGCCGCACGGGGGTCGCCATCCAGTAATCGGCGGCCGCCACCGGCCGAGTGTCCTTCCGGGCTTTGGGCGGCAGCGCCGCCCACATGACCACGCCGTCGAAGTGGCTGGTGTGGTTGGCGAAATAGATCCGCTGCCGCGGGACCGGCTCGCAGCCGAGCCAGCGGATGTTGGCGCCGGTGATGAACCGCGTCAGCCAGGTGATCAGGAGCGCCGTCATTTCGACCTCATTTCCGCCGCGATCAGGCGCAGGCGCCGCGCCACCGTCGCCGCGCTGCCGAGCCCGATCACCAGCAGCGCGGCGGGCATCGCCCAGCACGTGCCCGTCAGCGCCCCCTCCGCGAGGGCCAGCACGCTGCCGGCGCACACCCCTTCCATGCGGTGCTGTTTGGCCATGGGACCGCAGAAGGGCTGCGTCGCGCCGACCGCTCCGCCCAAGGCGCGCACATAGGCGGTCAGCACCGCCAGCAGCGCCGCCGCCCAACCCAGCGTGGGGCCGTAGGGTCCGGCCGCGTATCCCGCCCCCACCAGCACAAAGACATCCGACAGCCGGTCGGGAAACTCGTTGAAGAGCGGCCCGGTTTTCGTGCCCAAGCCCCCCTCGACGGCCACCAGACCGTCGATGAGGTTGCACAGGAGCCGGAGCTGGATCCCGGCGACCGCCGCCGCGCACAGCGCCGCCCGAGCACCCAGCGAAGAGACGTGCGGAGTGGCCGCCAAGGAAACGCCGGCGAGGGCGGCCAGCACCACGCTCGCCACCGAAATCGCGTTGGGGCGCACCCCCCACGCCGTGAACCGGCGCGCCAAAGCCGCCGCCCACCAGGTGTCCCGCGCCTTGACCGGCCGCCGGGCCAGCGCTTGCGGGCTCTCCTCTGTTTGATCGCTCATGGTCCACATCCCTCTTTTAAGGCGCGCGCAGACGCCGCGCGAACCTGCGAGTCCCGCTCCGGCCACCTGGCCCCAAGCTCCCGAGCCTCACCCCTCAGTGCGGGCCCAGAAGCATCCGGACCTTCTCTGCGAGCTGGCTTCGGCTGAACGGCTTCGCCAGGAAAGGCCGGCCATCGTCGAGCACCCCGTGCCGTTCGATCACCGCAGCCGTATAGCCGGACGTGAACAGGACTTTGATGTCCGGGCAGAGCGCCTTGACCCGCGCTTCCAGCTCACACCCGTTCATCCCGGGCATCACCACGTCAGACATCAGCACGCGGAGTTCTCCGGCATGCTGCTGCGCCAGCGCCAGCGCCTCTTCCGGCGTGCCTGCGGTCAGCGCGTTGAACCCGTCCTTTCGCAGCATCGCCGCCGTCAGCGCCAGAAGCGCCGCGTCGTCCTCGACCACCAGGACCGCCTCGCCGTTGCCCTTGCGCCCGGGCGTCTCGCCGGCCTGCAGGCTGGCGGGCCGCTCTTCGCCGACGAACCGCGGCAGATAGATCCGGAACGTGGTTCCTTTCCCGGGCTCGCTGTAGACGTGGATCCCGCCGCCGTTCTGCTTGACAATCCCATAGACCGTCGCCAAGCCCAAGCCCGTGCCCTTGCCGACGGGCTTGGTGGTGAAGAACGGCTCAAAGATGCGCGCCTGGGTGTGCTTGTCCATGCCGGCGCCGTTGTCGCTGACCGCGAGCACCACATAGTCGCCGGGCTGGAACCCCATATGGTCGCGGCAAAAGCTCTCGTCCACCGTCAACTGACCGGTCTCGATCGTGACGCGCCCCACATCGGCGATCGCGTCGCGGGCATTCACGCAGAGGTTCGCCAGGATCTGATCGACCTGCGAGGGGTCCATCTGGACCGGCCAGAGCTCGCGCCGCGGGAGCCACTCCAGCTCAAGGTCCTCTCCGATCAGGCGCCGGATCATCTTCAGCAGGCCCTCGACCGACTCATTCAAGTTGAGCACCCGGGGCTCGATCCGCTGCTTTCTCGCAAAAGCCAGCAATTGCTGCGTCAGGTTGGCGGCCCGCCGGCCCGCCTCTCGCACCTGAACGAGCTCGGCGCTCTGCGGATGCTCCGGCCCCAGCTGCTCCAGCGCGAAATCGGTGTACCCCAGAATCACGCCGAGCATGTTGTTGAAATCGTGGGCGACCCCGCCCGCAAGCCGGCCCACCGACTCCATTTTCTGCGCCTGCACCAGCTGCTCCTGCAACTTCTCGCGCTCTTCCTCCGCCTTCTTCCGCTGCGAGATGTCCTCGCAGATCGCCACGCTGCGAAGCGGCCGGCCCGACGCGTCGCGGATGAACGAGGCGCTCACGCGCACCCAGATGACGGAGCCGTCTTTGCGCACGTAGCGCTTCTCGTTGCTGTAGCCGGCGCTGTCGCCGTCCACGGCGCGCCTGAACAGCTCCCAGTCCTGCGGCCGGTCCTCCGCATAGGTCAGCTCCTTGAAGTTCAAGCGGTACAGCTCGTCGGCCGAATAGCCGGTGATCTCGCGGAATTTATCGTTGAACCGGAGCATGCTGCCGTCGCACGGATCAACCTGGACGATGCCGACCGCGACGACCTGAAAGATGGCCCGGAACTGCGCCTCGCTGGCGCGCAGCGCCTCTTCCGCGCGCTTGCGCTCGGTGATGTCGACGCACGTTCCGATGAGGCGCTGGACGTGGCCGCCCGCATCGCAGGACACGGCCTTGCCCCGCGACAACACCCAGCGCCAGCTTCCGTCCTGGGCCTTGATGCGGTACTCGGCGGCGAACATGCGGCTGCGGTCTTCCAGGCAGGCCTGCCGGGCCTCTGTCAGCCCGCCGAGGTCGTCCGGGTGGACCAGCGGCAGCCACGCGTCGGCCGTGCGGGGGAACGCGTCGGCCGCGTAGCCCAGCATCCGCCAGAACACGGGGTTGTAGTAGACCTCGCCGGTGAGGACGTTCAAGTCCCAGAGCCCTTCATTGGTCGCCTCCATGGCTTCGCGGAACCGTTCGGCGTGCTGGCGGGATGAGGCCTCGAAGCGGTCCTTGATCCGCCCCGCATGAAAGACCAGCACGCAGAGCACGCCCAGAAAGAGGACCGACGCGCCGATCGAGGCCCGGACATGCGTGTCCATATGGTCCGCGTGTTCCTGAAGGTGGGCCTGGGTGTCGCGGTCCACCGCCCGCGCCTGCTCATCCAGCGCCTTGAACGCGAGCCGGAGCTCGACCGTCTGCGCCGCGCGGTCGCCGCCGCCGCTTTTCCACCGGGCGAGCCGCTCCTGGAAGCTCGCGGAGGCCCGGCGGAACGCGTCCGCCGACGAAGCCGCGTCCCCTTGCAGATGCGTCAGCGACTGCTCGAAAGAGCGGATCGCCTGCGCCAGCAGCGCCCGGCCGTCGGCCTGGCTGAAGGCCGTGTCCGATTCCCCGGCCAGGCTGAGGTGCACGAACCCTTTGTAGAGGTCCAGCCGCGCCTGCCTGAAATCGTCCAGGCTGTCCACGGCTCCGCGCAGCGCGGCTCGCTCGTTCAGGTGGGTCGCCACCACCGCCACGCACGTCAGCAGGGAGAGCAGCAACGCGCAGAGGATCCAGACCCAGGACTGGTGAAGAAGCCGGGGCTTTATCCGGAACCTGACCGTGTCGTATCCGCCGCTCATTCGGCCCCCTCTCCGCGGCCCGCAGGCGGCACCGGCACATCGGCAACGGTCAAGCCGAAGCGGGCGATCAGCGCCTGATGTTCCGGCGTCGCGAGAAAGTCCGACAGGGCGCGATCCCAGGCAGCCCGCAGCCGGAGGTCCTGCTTGCGGAACGCGAAGGCCGCATACCCGGGCTCGTGCGCCGCCAGAGGCACAAAGGGCTGAGCTCCCTCGAGGCCCGTGAGGATGTCCTGCTTCGACATCCATTTCACGGACGGCAGCGACAGCGCAAGCGCGTCCGCCACGCCCGCCACGACGGCCGCCTTGCCCGTGAGCGCATCCGGCACGCCCACCAGCCGGCCGGCATCGACCCCGGCCTGAAGCAGTCGCCGCTCCTCGACGGACCCCGACAACACGGCCACACGGAGGGCCCCGTTCGTCACGAGCTGCCGCTCCGCATGCAGCTTCAGCGGGTTGCCTTTCGCGACCAGCAGGCCTGGGCAGACCTGCAGCGTGGGAAGCGAGAAACAGACCCGGCGGGCGCGCTCGGGCGTCCTGAACAGGCCGGCGGCAATCACGTCGATGTGGCCGGCTTCAAGCTCGTCGATCAGCGCGCCGAACTCCATGCCGCACCAGTCGACGCGGGCGATGCCGAGCCGCGCGGCCATCCGGGCGGCGATTTCGGGCGCCTCGCCGGTGACCTCGCCGTCGGGCGTCAGAAACGCGTAGGGCGGCTCCACGGCATATCCGATGCGGACGGCCCCCTGCCGCTGCAGCCGGGACAACGAGGCGTCCCGTTCCCGGGCGAGCCACACGCCGGCAAACACGGCCGCACCGCAGATCGCCACGACCGCGACCAGCGCCCTCTTCCGCGTGTCTGACCGGTTGCCCACAACGCCGCTCCTTTCGCCTGCCTCGACACCGTTGACCGTCCAGTGAATCCACACAGGCTAAACAGGTGCACCTCCGGCTCACTTTAGTCTTTACTTTTACATACTCTGAAACCCGAATCAAGCGCTTTCGCGGGGGCTGGCCGCAAAAAGCAGAAGGGCCGGATGCGTCCGAAGACACATCCGGCCCCGTCAAGATCCGCGCAGCCAAGCGCTTACTTGTCGCTCAGCGCCGCCACGCCGGGCAGCTCTTTGCCTTCGAGGAACTCGAGGGAGGCGCCGCCGCCGGTGGAGATGTGGGTCATCTTGTCGGCCAGGCCGCTCTTGTTGACCGCGCTCACGCTGTCGCCGCCGCCGATGATCGAGACCGCGCCGCTGTCGGCCACGGCCTGGCAGACGCCCGTGGTGCCGCCCGCGAACTTCTTCATCTCGAAGCAGCCCATGGGCCCGTTCCACACGACCGTCTTGGCGCCCTTGATCGCCGCCGCGTACAGCTCGGTGGTCTTGGGCCCGATGTCCAGCGCCATCCAGCCTTCGGGAATCTCGTTGCCGACGACCTGCGTGTTGGCTTCGGCGTCGAACTTGTCGGCCGCGACGTTGTCGACCGGCAGCAGCAGCGTCTTGCCGTTGGCCTTGGCCTTGGCGATCATCTCCTTGGCATACTCGAGCTGGTCGAGCTCGCACAGCGACTTGCCGACGTTGTGCCCCATCGCCTTGAGGAAGGTGTAGGCCATGCCGCCGCCGATGATCAGCGTGTCGGTCTTGTCGAGCAGGTTGTTCACCACCGCGAGCTTGTCCGAGACCTTGGCGCCGCCGAGGATGGCGACGAACGGGCGGGTCGGCTTCTCGACCGCGTTGCCCAGATACTCGATCTCCTTCTCCATCAGGAAGCCGGCGACGCTCTCCTTGACGAATTTGCAGATCACGGCCGTGGAGGCGTGGGCGCGGTGGGCGGTGCCGAAGGCGTCGTTGCAGTAGATGTCGCCGTAAGAGGCGAGCTTCTTGGCCAGCTCTTCGCGCTTCGCCTTGAGCTCGGCCTTCTTCGCCTTCAGCTCCTCGTCGCTCATGCCCTCGACCGGCTTGACCTTGCCGTCCTCGGCCTTGTAGAAGCGGGTGTTCTCGAGCATCACGATGCCGCCCGGCTTGAGCGCCGCGACTTCGGCGTCGGCGTTCGCGCAGTCGGCCGCGAAGGTCACCGGCTTGCCCAGCATCTGGGCGAGGTACTCGGCCACCGGCTTCAGCGAGAACTCGGCCTCGTAACCCTTGCCTTTCGGACGGCCGAGGTGGCTCATCAGCACCAGGCTGCCGCCGTTGTCCAGAACGTAGTTGATCGAGGGCAGGGCGCCCTTGACGCGGGTGTCGTCCGTGATCTTGCCTTCTTTGATCGGCACGTTGAAATCGACGCGCATCACGACGCGCTTGCCCTTCAGGTCCACATCGCGCAGAGTCTTCTTGTTCATGGTTGGCTTATCCTCTTAGGGGGTTAAAAAAGAGGCTTTTAATGTAGCATATCCAGCCCGGAAAAGTAAAACCGGAGTTTTCCGTCGCCACTATTCGTCCGCGTCCCAATCCTCGTAATCGCGCCAAATCGCCGCTACAGCCGGGCTGTCGGGCGAGAGGTCATGGGCAGACCGGATACATCTGAACGCCTCTTCGTCACGCTCCGCCGCCTCGTGATACAGGGTCTGGGCCACCATCCAGGCGACCATGGCGTCCGGATGCGTCTCCAACGGCACATCCCCCGCTTGAAACAGCGCATCGGCCGCTTCCATGCGGCCGTCGCCGACGAGGATCTGCAGCAACGTGGCGCGGGCAAACAAGTATTCCGGATGGGCCTTCACAAGCCCTTCAAGAAGCGCCTCTGCCTCGTCCTTGCGGTTGCGGTGGAGGAGGCTGACCGCGTAGTTGTATCGCGCGGGATAGTAGTCCGGCTCCTCCTCGATGACCCGGAGATACGCCTCCGCGATCGACGCCCAGTTCGGACGCTTCTTGTACCCGGCCAAGACAGCCTTGGAGTAGATTTTTTCCAGTTTCTCCGGCAGCTGCTTGCCGAACCGAAAATCCGGGTTGAGCCGGGTTCCCGTACAAGCGACCTGGCGATGCTCGCCGTTCAAGAAGATCTCGAGCTCCTGCCGCGGGCTCAGCTCGCCGCGCGCGTCCAGCTCTTGCACCGCCGCCATGCGGAGGCTGTCGGGCCCAAAGGTCCCTTTTACGATCAGCCAGAGCAGCGCCACGGCTTCCGGGTGCGTGGCGCGCGCGAGCACCACGATACCGGTCTCGGGATCAGCGGCCGATTCGTTCAGCATCGCCTCGCAGAAATCCACGACAATGCGGCGGGACAGCCAGCTCGCCTCGTCGAGTCTGATTCCGTTCTGGACGAGGTCAAACGGACAGATTTCATACGAGAACAGGTACGGCCAATCGCCCCTGACCGTATGTGGAGACGCGTTTTCTTTGAGAAGCGCCAGATAGCGCCGGGCCATCTCCGCCTTGTAATAGCCGAGCGGGATCCGGCGCAAATCGCGCTGCGCGCGCGCGCGGTCAGCGAGATTCGCCGCCGCCACACCGGTAAAGAAACTGACGCCGGGCTCGTCGCCGTAGCCGCTTGCGTCGGCGAGTTCCAGGATCTCCCGATGGCGCTTGAACCGGGCCAGAACCTCGCACACCTTGACACAGGCATCCGCGCTCGGAAGCTCGCACGCAAGAGCCGCGTTGAGCGTGCGCTGCGCGGCATCCTCCTCGCCGTTGACCGTGTAGAACGTGACCAGGTTCGCCAAGCCGAACGGGTTGGGAAAGGGTGCCGCTTTCAGGCTTTCGGTCTGCGTGCGGATCGCTTCGTCGAGCCGCCCGGTGGCGAACAGACAGATCGACAGATTGTTGGCCGCCGTATAAACGAACGGCGCGGCCGCGCTGGACTGGCGAAACAGCGGGATGGCCTGTTCGAATTTTCCGGCAGCCATCAGCCGCAGCCCTTTGTCGCACAGGCGCCGTCCTTCCGCCAGGTCGCCAACCAACACATCCTCGGGGACCTCCTCGCACACCCCCGCCGGCGAGGCGAGCGAGAAAAAGGACGGGCCTTTCGCCGCTTCCCGATCACGTTTGGCCTGCTGGCAGCAGAACCGGTGTTTCTTCCCGCTGCCGCACGGGCAGGGACCGTACGGCTCAATCCCGGAACTTTCATTCATGCCCTGATTTTCTCCGAAGCGCCCCGGGAGGGCAATCACAAACCCACGGCCGGCGCATCAAAAGGGTTTTCAAGCGTTTCGCTTCACCTGACGAAGATCGCCGTGCCCTTTCGCGTCACGTAGAGGAGGCCCGTGCCGGCAAAGAACGCATACTCGTGGTCCGCGCCGGAGCCGACTGCGCCGTGGGTACCGCCGTCGGTCGTCGCCCCGTCCACCAAAACCGCGGTGCATTTGATCCGGCCCGTGTAGTCGAGGTTGACCGTCGTCCCGCTCGAAAGATTCCAGAGCGCCTTCGGCTTCTCACGCTCCCCGCGGCTCAGGTCGCCGAACGCGTTGGCGTTCTTCAAGGTAAGCGACCCGCCCGAAACGGTCACATTCGTGCAGTTCGGCCAGGAGCCGTTCGCGCAGAACATGAGGTCGCCTCCGGCCACCTGCACGGCCCCCGTGGACGTGCTCGCGACGTCCACGGCGAACGGGTACTCGCCCGTCTTGAAGAGCGAGACGTTGCCCGCAAACACCGTGGTGTTCGTGCGGCCATTTCCGCCGTAGTCGACGTTGAAGTTGGAGGTGAGCGAGAGCCGCCATTGCGCCGGCTCGTCGCTCTTCACCGTGCCCGAGCCCGCAAACGCGAGCAGCGTCTGCGCGGTGCCGTGGAGGTCCACCGTTGCGGGCGCTGCCAGCACGAGGCGCGTGGCGCTCTGCCAGGCGTTGTTCACGTACGCGTTCACCGTGCCGCCCCGCCATTCCGTCCAGAACGTGTTGCTGATGCGGCACCAGGAAACGTGGAGGTCGAGTACGGGGTTGTTGCCGGAGTTGATAATGATGTTGCCGCCGCCCGTCAGGTTGATGGGGTTCTCCCGGATCTCGATGCGCCCCGTGCCGGCGAGGTAGAGGTTGCACCCGCCGCCGCCCGCAAGCTGGAGGCCGCCGCGGCAGACGGCCGTGGCGCTCGCGCCGGCGGAGAGGGTCATGTTGCCGTCGGCGGAGACCTTGCCGCGGAACTCCGCGGTGGTGCCCGCGGGGAAGGTGTACGTGATGCCGTCGTCGGCCAACTGGTACGTGCCCGCGAGCGGACGTTCGTTGGTGCAGGCCGCAAACGTGAAGTTCACGCGGTCGCTCGCGTAGGCGACCGGCGTCGCGCCCGCGCCGAGGGCGTTCCGGCCCGTGATGTTGTACGTGCCCTTCGCCGCTCCGCCCGCGAGCGTGAGCGCGGCGGCGTAGTCCGTGGTGGTGCCGAGGTTGACCGTTCCGCCGTTGGCGATCGTGAGCGCGCCCGCCCCCGAAAGAGGCGCATTGAGGTTCAGCGTATTTTTCGCGCCCACGCTCCAGGTCTGCCCGGCCGCGAGTTCGAGCGGCCAGCCCATGGTGTAGGCCGTCGCGGAAGCGGCATCCGCTATGGCCACGCCGGAGGCACCGAGTTTCGCGGGCAAAGCGCCGGACGCCGCCTCGAACGTGAACCCGTTCTGGAGGGCGAGACCCGCGAAGACCGGCGGCACGTTGGTGACGGGCAAGAGCGCCGACGTGCCGGACGCCGCGAACGTGGCGAAGAGCTCGCCACGCACGAAATCGGGCAAGCCTTCTGCCCAGTTCGCGGCCGTGTAGACCGAGGTGTCTCCCGCGCCGCCGCCCACCCACGCGGCGGTATCCGAAGGGCCCGTCTGCACCGTCACAGAACCGCCGCCCGTCAGCCACGCCGCCGTGCGCGTTCCGTTCGCGCCGTCTGCCGTATACGTGCCTTGTTTGAGGGGTGCGCCGCTGAGCGTGCCGCTCGTGAACGTGAGCGTGACGCCCTCCGCCGCGTATACCTTCGCCGTGCCGTCGCCGAGCGCGAGCGTCTTCGCAAAGAACCCGGAACCGGAATCCGCCTCCACGCGGAATTCGGCCCCGGCCGAGACGGAAAGCGATTCGAGCGCCGTGAAGGACGCGCCCGTGACGAGTTTCACGACGCCTTTCGCCACGTCCACGCGGCCCGTGGTGGCCGAGACGGCGTTCGAGCAGACGAACACGAAGGAGGCCGAGCCCGGGTTCCACTTGAAGCCGGCGCCGCGGTACCACGTGCCGGAGAACACCATCGGGTTCATGGGTGGCGTGCCGGTGAAGACGATCTGCTTGTCGTAGTCGGACGTGACGCCGTGCGTCGTGTTCGCCACGCCGTTCGTCTCGAAGAGCGCGCCGTTCTGGAGGTTGATGTCGTTCTTGTAGCCGGCGCCGTAACAGAGCTCGAGACGCTGCGATCCTTCGTTGCCGTCGAACGCGAACGAGCAGCCGATGAGCGTGCGGTAGTTGGCGAAGTTGAGAATGCCCTGGCGGATCAAAGCGAGGGGAATGTCGTATTCCATGCTCGTGCCCTGATTGAAACAGATGAAACGGCCCCGGCCTTCCTTCACGAGAATTGGGTTCGCCACGGGGTTCTGCGCGTTCGTTTTCTTGACGAAGCGCATCTGCAGGGCGAAGTCCACGTTGTTCGTCACGTTGAACGGCACCTCGCCCACGCCCACGAGATAGGCGCCCATCCAGTTGCCGGTGAAGCCCGCCGTATCGAGATACTGGATGCCCTTGCCGCCGGCGAGGAGCACGACGTTGCCCTGGTTCATGCACACCCCTTTGGCGAAACGCACCTCCTGCAGCGAGCCGTTCACATCGCTGTTGCACACGTTGTAAGACATGTCGGTGCTTTTTTCGCCGAGGATGGCGGTGTCGCCGTTGTGTGGGTAGCCGCGCGTCACACCGTCGGCGTCGTCCACCCAGTTGGAGACGCTGTTCCACTGATATTTTCCGCCGGCATCCTTTAAGGTGGGCTTCCAATGCCATGTTGTGGCATAACCGCTCGAGCCCGCAAACAGACACGCGCACGCGAAAAGAACCCTCTTTTTCATATGGCTCCTCAATCTTTTTAGCCCCGCACCCGAGTCCCTTCATGTCTGCGGCGGAAAACCACTTCCCGTTCCAAACTAAAGGGCTATGACAAAAATACAGCATCTGTACCTGCCATGAACATGTGCGATCTGCCCCCAATTTTATATTTTTTGATCTGGCGTGAAACGCGCCGTTATCGCGCAACCGCGCGCAAGGCACATGCATCGGAGGCGCTTCCTCAAAGCGAATCACACCAAACGAGGCTTGAAGCGTAAGCCCGCCGTATCGGCGGAAATCGGCCGCGACGCAACTGACCTCGGGCGCTGAACGTCGAGCGCGCAACGGTGAGCGTCGAAGCTCGGCGTTGGACGTCCGGGGATCAGGAAAACGAAAACGCCGTCCCCGCGGACGCGGGAACGGCGTTCAATATCGCAACGGTTCAGCGGAGGCCGCTTACTTCGCGATGACGCGGACCATCTCCAACACCTTGTTGGAATAGCCCCACTCGTTGTCGTACCAGCTGACGATCTTGGCGAAGGTCGAGTCCAGCATGATGCCGGCTTCGGCGTCGAAGACCGAGGTCTTGGCCTCGCCGCGGAAATCGGTCGAGACGACCTTCTCTTCGGTATAGCCGAGGATGCCCTTC
>Ga0209066_10000989_pt1 | contig 39271 bp, 26 predicted proteins | sample All_14_2_FD_187198 | JGI IMG/M metagenome (GOLD analysis project Ga0209066, IMG submission 187198) | Freshwater microbial communities in response to fracking from Pennsylvania, USA - Allegheny Zone_MetaG_DW_15 (SPAdes) (version 2) ... | reverse complement strand
GGCCGGGGTTGGGACGCTGGGGGCCGACTCGTTCCTCGCAGGCGGAAAACCGGCCGTGGAGCAGGAAGTGGCGGGTCTGCCGGATGACGTGGCGGTTCCGCATCATGAAGGTGTGGGTCACGTGAAGGCGCAGGAAATCGCGCATGCCTGGGGCCTTCGCCCTCTCCACGGAGACCTTGCCATCGTCGGGGCCAGGGATCAGAAGCGAGAGCAGCGGGTTCACGCTGCGGTCGCCGGCGATGACGCCGAGGTCGAAGGCGGGCGGCCCGAGCGCTCGGGGGTAGCTGTCGCGCCCGATGCCGAGCTGGGAGCCGGACGGGCCATTGAGCCACCGGTAAAGGCGCCATCCGCGCAGGCGCTCGGCGACTTCGCTGCCGCGGTTCGGAGGCGCAAGCATGACGACCCGCCCCAGATTGGACAGGGGGTGTCTCTGAAGGTGGCTCCTGAGCAGCAAGCCGCCGAGGGAGTGTGTGACGAAATGGACTTTGGGCGCGGTTTGGATGCGGGGCGTCAGGGTGGCGAAGAGATCCTCGGCGAGCGTGTCGATGTCGGCCTCGCGCGAGGGGTAGGCGCAGTTGATCACCTCGTAGCCGTCGGCTTTCAGGCTGTTGGCGAGCTTGGCCATGGACCGGTGGGTCCGGTTGAGCCCATGGAGCACGACCACGGTTTCCCGAGTTGCGGGGTGGGCGGGCATCGCGGGATCAACCAGCAGGCCGAGGATGAAGGCGAAGATGCGGGCTGTCATGGGAGGCTCCTTTCAGGCGCACAGGCGGCGGTTCTGGAAGACGAGGTCGCGGAGCGAGCGCAGGTCGGTCTTGCCGGTGCCGAGGACCGGAATGCGCTCGATGCCGATGAAATTGTGGCGGCTCGGAATCCAGAGGTTCGGCAGCCCGCTGCGCTTGAGTGCGGCGAGCAGGGTGTCGGGCGTTCCGGCTTGGGGCGTGTAGCAGACCACGAGGTCTTCGCCGCGCAGGGCGTCTTCCGTGCCGATGACGGCGACGCAGGGCTCGCAGGTCCCGCAGGCTTTCTGCATGGCCTCTTCGAGGGCGCCGTGCGGCACCATTTCGCCGCCGATTTTGCTGAAGCGCGTCAGCCGGTCGGTGATGAAGAGGAAGCCGTCCTCGTCGATCCGGGCGATGTCGCCCGTGTTGTACCATCCGTCGCGGAGGACCTCGCCGGTTTTGGCCGGGTTGTTGAGGTAGCCTTGCATCACGTTCGGGCCCTTGACCAGCAGCAGCCCCGCTGTGTGGGGCGGCAACACGGCGCCGGTGTCGGGGTCTGCCACGCGGAGCGCGACGCCGGGCAGCGGGCGGCCCGCGCTGCCGGGCTTGTGGCCGATGCACCGGGTTTTCCCGACGGTGCGGTCAGGCAGGCTCATCGCGACGACGGGCGCCAGTTCGGTGGCGCCATAGCCCTCCTGCGGGCGCACGCCGGTGGCCTGCTCGACGGTGTCGGCCAGCGCGGCGGGGAGCTTCTCGCCGCCGGTGAACAGGTGGCTCAGACGGGCGAGCGTGTGGTCCGTGTCGCGGCGCAGATAGGTCTGCAGCAGCGTCGGCGTGGTCAGCAGCGTGGTGGCCCCGGAGTCGCGGATCAGGCGCAGCACCTGGACCGCCTGAAGCGGGTTGGCGTGGTAGACCGTCGGGATGTTTGAGAGCAGCGGCCACCAGATCGTGCCGAGATAGCCGAACGAGTGGAAGAAGGGCAGCGTGGCGCAAAGGGTGTCCCGGCGCGTGACCGGCACCACGGTTCTCAGCGCGTCGAGGTTTGCAAGCAGGTTGGCATGGCTCAGCACGACGCCTTTGGGGGCGCCGGTGGAGCCGGAGGAGAAGATGACGCAGGCGGTGTCGGCGGGGCTCGGGAGGTGGTCGAGGGCGAGGGCGGCAAGGGGGGCGAAGCGGGCGCGCAGCAGGGCCGCGGCTTTTTCGCGCAGGGACAGATTCGCGGACGCCTCCTCCAGAAAGATCAGGCGGGCCGAGGTTTCGGGCCAGGCGAGCGCTTCCGCCACGCGCCGCGAGGTGACGATGTGGCGCAGGCGGCTCTGCTCGACGGCGGATTGGAACGCCTCGGTCGAGACGGTCCAGTTGAGGTTCACGACGGTCTTGCCCTGCAGGGTGAGCGCGGCGTTGACCAGCAGCCCCGCGACCGACGGAGGCAGGAGGATGCCGACGTCGTGCTGACCCGCGAGCTGCGGGGCGAGACGGGCGCCGAGCGCAGCGGCGCCGGTCAGCAGTTGGCCGTATGTGACGGACTGGCCCAGCGTGTCTCGGGCGATGACGCGCCGCCAGTGGGTGCGCGCTTGGCTGAGCAGCCGGTGGGCGAGCGTGTTGCCGGGGCGGACAGAATGCTCGGTTGCGGTTTCAGCGCCCAGCTCGCAGATGGCCTGTTGAACCTCCTCGGCGGTCGCGCTTGAAGGCAGCGGCTTGCCGATCCGGACGGTCACGCGCAGCGGGAAGCTCCGCGGCCAGCGCAGTCCCGGTTCGCCGTAGCGGAAGCTGAAGATGCTGCCCCAGAGGTTGTCCAGATGGATCGGGATGATCGGGCAAGCGGTGTTGCGGACGATTTTCTCGAACCCTTTGTGGAAGGCCTGCATGGATCCGGTGCGGGTCAGCTCGCCCTCGGGGAAGATCCCGACGAGCTCGCCGTCCAGCAGCGCCTGGCGCGCGCGGTTGAGGGACTGGACCAGCGCTCGCGGTCCGTCGCTGGTGTGGATCGGGATCGCGCGGGTGATGCGGAAGATCGGCCTGCACCAGCCCCAGGCGGCAAAGATGTCGCGCGACATCACATAGCGGATTTGCCGCTGCGTCACCGACTGGATGATGGTCGCGTCGCCGTAGGCGATGTGGTTTGCGGCCAGCAGCGCGCCCCCCGCACGCGGCAGGTTCTCGAGGCCTCGGACTTCCACGCGGTAGAGGAGGCGGGTCAGGCGCGAGATCAGAAAGCGGACGGTGTGGCCCGGCAGGCGGAACACGGCCCAGAGCGCCGTGAGGGCGCCGGTGGCGCCGGTCAGCAGCATGCCGTCGCGGGGGCCCACATGCAGCACGTTCGCGAGGACGTAAAAGAGGGCGGAGGCGGCGACCATGGCGGAAAAGCTCCAGAATTCGATCGCGCCGAAAATCTCGCCGCGGTTGTGCGCCGGCGCTTCGGCCTGCAGGTAAGCCGTGATCGGCACGATGCACATGCCGGCGCCGAGGCCCGCGAGGACCAGCAGCGGGGCCATGGCGGCGTGGGTGTGCGTCAGGCCGAGGCCCGCGAGCGCGACGGCCAGGCCAGCTGAGCCCAGGGGGATGAGGCCGACCTCGATCGTGTGCGGGGAGAGCCGGCCCGTCAGCCAGGAGCCGCAGGCGATGCCGACGGCGACCAGGAGGAAGAGGACGCCGCTGGACTCGACCGAGAGCGCGGCGATGTCGCGGGCGTACACCACGAGGTTCTGCTGGAAGAGCGCGGCGATGCCCGAGAAGAGGATCGAGGCGAGCGCCGCGCGCCGCATCCAGACGCTGTCCGAAAGGGAGCGCATGGCGCGGAGGGCGTCGGGGATGATCCAGGGGGAAACCGGGGCGACGCGGTTCGCCGCAGGAGTCGCAGGCAGCCGGTACGCGAAAAGAAGGCCTGCCGTCGAAAGCGCGATGCACGCGGCGAGCACGGCGCCGCAACTCAGATGCAGGACCGTCACCGCGAACGAAGGCAGGAAGAGCCCCAGGATGATGGCGAGATAGGAGCTGCCGGTCATCACGCCGTTGGCTCGCGCGAGCGCGTCGGAAGCGACGAGCTCCGGCACGATGCCGCGCTTGACGGGGCCGAAGAAGGCGCTCTGGGCGGCCAGCAGGAAGAGGACGGTATACATCGGCCAGGCTTGCCCTGAGGCGAGGGCCGGAACGGCCAACAGCAACAGGGCCAGCTCGGCCCACTTGACGGCCACGGTCAGCGATCGTTTGCTGTAGCGGTCCGCGAGCGCGCCGGCCGCGTTCGAAAACAGCAAGAAGGGGATGACCAGCAGGGCTGACGTGACCGACAGCGTGGCGTTCAAGTCCCGGTTCAGGGCGGTGACCAGATAGATCACGGTGGTCATCTTGAAGGCGTTGTCGATCAGCGAGCCGATCGCCTGCGTGAGGTTCAACCAGGTAAAGGCCGGATTCATGGACGTGCTCCTTTTCTTTGTGCTCATCACGATTTTTCTATCGCAAGGCTCGGGCCAACTTGTTGATTGATCGTAAGATGCTATAGGAGAGGTAGATACGATGGCAGGCGTTCCTGGTTGTCATTATTTGATAGGCATTTATTGAAGATCATGATACATTTTTTGCATGTCAAAGCTGATACGGCTGGCTGTGGAAGACCGCGCTTTTCTGGAGGGCGTCCGGCGTTGCGCCTTCATGAATCCTTTCGGCTCCGAGCGTCAGGAAGCGGACCGGAAAGTCGCGGGGCTGGAGGCGGGGGAGTGGGGCGAGGCGCTGAGGCAACTGCTTGCGGAGCTCGTGCGGCGCCTGGCCGCGTTCGCCGGGCCCGGGGGGGCGGTTGACCGCCGGGCGTACGTTGCCGAGGATGCCGTGCTCGTGTCGACCGGGATTCTCTTCAGCGTGTTCCACGCGAACATGGCGCGTTTCGACGGGCTGATCCAGCGGCAGATGGCGTCCGGAGACGCATCGTGCGAGGCCCCGTTTACGGGCGAGGTTTTCGAGACGCTGCTGCGCCACGGCTTCACGACGGCTGAGGCGGAACAAGACGTCGCGTTCTTTTATCAGCTCAGGCGTGCGTTCTACTTCATCTCGGAGAACCTGTCCGGCGGCAGCCCCTGCATGATGCAGCTGCGCAAGCGGCTGTGGGACAACATATTCACGCACGACATCCGCTGGTACGAGCGCGGGCTCTGGAGCCGGATGGAGGACTTCTCGACGCTGCTGTTGGGCGAGACGGGGACCGGCAAGGGAGCCGCCGCCTTTGCGCTGGGGCGCTCGGGCTTCATCCCGTTCTTGTCTGCGCGGCGCCTGTTTGCGGAGAGCTTCACGCGCGCGTTCGTGCCCATCAACCTGTCGCAGTATCCCGAGACGCTGATCGAGTCGGAGCTGTTCGGTCACCGCAAGGGGGCGTTCACGGGCGCGGTCGAGAAGCACGACGGCGTGTTCTCGCGGTGCAGCCCGCACGGCGCCATCTTTCTCGACGAGATCGGCGACGTGGCCGAGACGGTGCAGATCAAGCTGCTGCAGGTTTTGCAGCAGCGCGTCTTTTCCCCGGTGGGCAGCCATGAGGCGCGGCGCTTCGAGGGCCGCGTGATCGCGGCGACGAACCGCAACCTGGGGGAGCTGCGCCGGGAGGGGCGGTTCCGCGACGATTTCTTTTACCGGCTGTGCTCGGACCAGATCGAGGTGCCGCCGCTGCGCCAGCGCCTGAGCGAGGAGCCGTCGGAGCTCGACCTGCTGGTGGGCCACATGCTGCGCAGGCTGTGCGGCGAAGCGGACGGGACGGTGCGGGCGTCTGTGCTTGAGGCGCTGGACAGCGGCGTGGGGCGCGCGTATGCGTGGCCCGGCAACGTGCGCGAGCTGGAGCAGGCTGTGCGGTGCATCCTGCTGACGGGCCGCTATCAGGGGGACGCCTGCGCGCAGGGCGGAGAGGCCGGCTGGATCGCGGCGGCCTCGCGCGGCGAGCTCACCGTGCGCGCGCTGACGGCTGGCTATTGCCGCAGCCTGTTCGGCCGTTACGGCCGCTACGAAGAGGTGGCCAAGCGCACCGGCCTGGACTGGCGGACGGTCAAGAAATACGTCGAGGAGCCCTAGCCGCCCGGAATATTGGCTGTTGAAGGGCGGGCGGGTGGTGTATCATGCTTCCATCATTGTCAATCTATCGGGAGGTTTGCCATGGTTCATCTGACTTTTTTCGGTGCGGCCCAGACCACGACCGGCTCCATGCATCTGGTTGAGGCGAACGGCCGGCGGATTCTGCTGGACTGCGGGCTGTACCAAGGCAGCCGCAAAGAGGCCTTCGAGAAGAACCGGCAGATGCCCTTCGACCCCGCCACGCTCGATTCGGTCGTCCTCTCCCACGCGCACATCGACCATTGCGGGAATCTGCCGACCCTCGCGCGGCGCGGTTTCCGCGGCAAGATCTACTGCACGCCCGCGACGCGTGACCTCTGTGACATCATGCTCCGCGACTCGGCGTATCTTCAGATGCGCGACCTCGAGGTCGTGAACAAGAAGCGCGCGCAGCAGGGCAAAAATCTGTTCGAGCCGCTTTACGAGCCTGAGGACGTCGATAAAATCCTGAGCCATTTTGAGCCCGAGCCGCTGAAGCGCGTGGTCGACCTCGGCGGGGGCATCAACCTGCTCTTCCACAACGCCGGCCATATTCTGGGATCGGCGCTCGTGCAGCTCGATGTGCGCCAGACCGGCGGGCGGTCGCGCCGCCTGGTGTTCACCGGTGATCTCGGGCAGCCGGACCAGCCCATCCTGCGCGACTACGACTATCCGCAAGGCGCCGACATCCTGCTCACGGAGAGCACGTACGCGGATCGCGATCATCCTTCGGCTGAAGATGTGAAAGGCCGTCTCAAAGGGTTCATCGAAGACATCCACCAGCAAAAGTCGAAGCTTCTGATACCGGCCTTCAGCGTCGGTCGCACCCAGCAGATTCTCTACTACCTCAACCGCCTCGCGGAGGAGGGGCGGATGAAGCCCACGCCCGTCTATGTGGACAGCCCGCTCTCGCTGAAGGCGACGCAGATCTACACCAAGCACCGCGAGTGTTACGATGAGGACGCCTCCGACATTCTTCGCCAGGGGATCGATCCGATGAAGTTTCCCGGGCTGAGGTTTGTCGAGACGCCGGACCAGTCGAAAGCGCTCAACGACCTGCCCGGGCCGATGGTGATTATCGCGGCCTCGGGCATGTGCGAAGGCGGGCGCGTGCTGCACCATCTCCGGCATCTGGTCGGCGATCCGCGCAACATCGTGCTGATCGTGGGCTTCCAGGCCGAGAACACGTTGGGGCGGCGCATCGTGGAGCGCAAGTCGCCGCTCAAGATTCTGGGCGACGAATTCGAGCTCAACGCCCGCGTGCATACGATCAACGCGCTGTCTGCGCATGCGGACCGCAAGGCGCTGATGCGCTGGTTCGATGCCGTGAAGGGGACCACGCTCTCGCGCGTGTTCGCCGTGCACGGCGAGCCCGAGAAGGTGCAGGCGATGACCGAGCTGGTCAAGCAGCACGGCGTCGCGAACGTGGTCGCGCCTGTTCCCGGGCAAAAATTCCTGGATGTCTGACAACGAGCTGCACGGAATGCGGTCGGACCGAAGATGAACTCTCTCCGGGCTTTGTCGGTGATGCTCGCGGCGGTCGCCTTCGGCGCGGCTGCGATGGTGTCGCAAACCCTGTTGCTGCGGCGTTTTCTCTGGCGCTTTGAAGCCGCGGAAACCGGCGTCGCGCTGTTTTTTGCCAGCTGGCTGCTCTGGTCCGGGCTGGGCGCGGCGTGCGCCTCCTCGCGGGCCGGGCATCGTCTGGCCGCCGCGCTGTCGCGCGCGCCGTGGCTGCTGGTGCTGGCTTCGGGCTCCCTGTACTTTGTGCAGTACGCGCTGATCGGGAACCTGCGCGCCTGGCTCGGGGTCGCGGAGTATCAGACTTTTCCCCTGCTGCACTTGGCGGCCGGCTGCCTCCTCGCGAATGCGCCGTTCTGCTTTGTTGCCGGCTGGGTGGTGCCCTCGCTGTGCGCGGGGCTGGAGCGCCTTTCGGTTCCCGTCAGCCGGGCCTTCGCGTGGGAGGCGCTGGGAGCCGCCTTGGGGGGCGTCGGCCTGATGGCGGCGCTGATGGCGGGCGCCGTGCCCGACCCGCGCGACGTGCGCGAGTGGTTCCGCTATTTCCCGCAGGCGGACGGGCGGCCGGGGCGCTTCGAAACCGGCGGCGGCACCACGTTTTACGGGCGACACGGCGGGACATTTTTCGCGCTCTCGTCGGGCGGCGTCAGCGAGGTAATCCCTGAAGGCGACCGCTCGGTGGAGCTCGCGGTGCTCCTGTTGTCGCAGCGCCCCTATGCGAAATCCGCGCTGCTGCTGGGCCAGGTGCCGTTGGCCGTCGCGCTTGCGCTGGAGCACCTGCGTCCCGATTTGCAGGTGACCTGGTGCCCGTGTGATGCGGAGTACGGCCCGCGCCTGCTGTCCGCCGTCAACCTGCCGACTGCGGTGCGCGCGGCGGGGGCCTCCGCTCAGCGTTACTTGGAGCAGCAGCCGGACGGCGCGTTCGACGCCGTTCTGGTGCTTCCGCCCTCGGGCTGTTCGCTGGGCGGCGCCGCGTGGCGCTGCGAAACGTTTCTGCGCGAGGTGCGGCGCGTGACGTCGCGGACCGGGGTTGTGCTGAACGGGCTGGCCTCTGAGGCGGTGGTTCTCACGGCGGAGAAGGCCGCGCTGCTGGATGCGGTGGTCAGCGCCCTGCGGCGGGTCTGGCCCGAGAGCGGCTGTTTCGCCGCGGGCGCGGGCGGGTGGTGGATCGCGGCGCAGGTGCCGCGCCTGGCGTATGGGGCGGACGACGCGCCGGGGCGCTTTGCCCTGCTGAAGCGCGAGGCGTTTTTTCCGCAGCAGGCGGTCGCCGGGCTGTACGATGCCGGGCGCGCGGCGCGGCTGGCGCAGCAGTGTCCCGCGCTGAATCCCGCGCATGACGTGTGGGTACCCGTCGAACGGGAGGCGGAGTCGTTTCTGGCGTTGGCGCTGGCGGACGCGGTGCGCGAAGCGTATCCGGGCGTCGCGCCGTCGTCGTGGTTTCCGCAGGCGCTCCGGGAGGAGGGCTTGCGGCTGAGCGCCCTGCTGTTGGTGGCGCTGTGGATGCTGCCTGTCGCGCTGGGCGCGCGCGCGACCGCGCCTCGCAGGCTCTTGGCCGTGTGGCTGGCGGCGTGCGGGGCGCTGGGCCTGGCGGCCCTGCTCGCGGTGCTCTACCGGCTGCAGATGCGTTTCGGCGCGCTCTACCTGATGGCGGGTGCGGGCAGCTGTCTCTATCTGGGGGGCCTGTTCATGGGCAACCGGCTGGGAGAGCAGGTCGCGGGACGGCTGCGCACGCGGCCGCTGCTGCTGCGGTGCGGGACGATGCTGGTGGGCGTGGCGCTGGCCGGGGTCGGCCTTGCGGTTCTCGAAGGGGCCGGTCGGGTGGCGACGGTTTACGGTGTGGTCGGGCTCTGTTTCGCAGTCGGGTGCGCCGCGGGGACGGCGGTTCCGTTTGCGCTCGCTGCGAGTGAAGGCGAGGACGCGACGAAGGCGGCGGCCGTCTTTGTGTTTGCCGATGCTCTGGGTGCCGCGGTCGCCGGTCTGTCAGTCGCGGCCCTGGTGCCGCTTGCCGGCGTCTGGGGCGCGGTGGTCTGCTTTGCGCTGTTGGCCTGCGGGGTGGGGGGCTGCGTGGCGGTGAGCGGGCCGCATGCGCGGCTGGCTGCGGGGTTGGCCCTGATCGTGTCGCTGGCGCTCGCGGGCGGCACGTTGCGCGGGTTCGGCCCTGAGCTCGCGCGCGTCGGCAGGGCCGTGGACGAGGCCCTGCCAGGCGCGAGCGGAGCCTCGGAGAGCGAACGGCCGCTCGACCTCCGCCGGCCCTCGGGCGTTCCCCGGCGGATCGATGAGGAGCGGGTCCGCGAAATGATGCGCCGGGGCGCGCTTTCCACCAACAGCGCGACGTTCTGGAAGTGAGCCCGTTCCGGACGCACTCCCGTCAACAACAGGGCGCACGCACGGTTTCTTTGACGAGAGGACGAGCAGACGCTCGTCCCTCCCCTTTGCGCAGCCGGATTTCGTCGTTTGGGGGCAAGCGTCGCTTGCCCGTGCGACTCCCTGCGTCTCAAATAAACCGTGCGTGCGCCCTCAACAACACGCTTGTTGAATGTGCGTTTGTGCGGTATAGTTTAAAGACATTTGTATGGTCAAGCGGTGTTTGAACCGCACCTTAATGGGGGATTGAAGATGCAGCTGTCTCGTCGTGATTTTGTCCGCGGAGGCGCCTTTGCCGCCGGCGCGGTTGGCTTGTCCGGGTGTTCGAGCGTGCCGATGACGCGGGCCACGCGTTTCCGCAAAACGGGCGACAAACTGAAGATGGCCTTCATCGGGTCTGGGGGCAGGGGGGGCTCGAACCTGAAGGAGTTTTACGATTTGGGCGAGCAGGTCGTGGCGCTCTGCGATGTGGATGCCGGCCGGCTCGAGCACTCGGCGAACGGGGTCAAGGAGCGTTGTCCGGATGTGCGGAAGTATCAGGACTTCCGCGAGCTGCTGGCCAAGGAAAACGACCTCGACGCGGTGGTCGTGTCCACGCCGGACCACATGCACGCGGCGGCGGCCATTGCGGCCATGAAGCAAGGGTGCCACGTGTATGTCGAAAAGCCGCTGGTGCGGACGGTCTGGGAGGTGCGGCGCTTCGAGGCGGTCGCCAAGGCGTGCGGCGTGATGACCCAGATGGGCAACAACGGCAACGGCTCGGATGCTCAGCGCCGCAAGATCGAGATCGTCCAGTCGGGCGTGCTGGGAGAGGTGTCTGAGATCCATGTGACGACGGATCGGCCGATCTGGCCGCAGGCGCTGAATCGTCCGGAGGGCAGCGACCCCGTGCCCGCCGGACTGGCGTGGGACTGCTGGCTCGGCGTCGCGCCGGAGCGGCCCTTCAAGAAAGACGTGTACCACGCTTTCAAGTGGCGGGGCTGGTTCGATTTCGGCACGGGCGCCATGGGCGATATCGCGTGCCACAGCATGAGTTACTTTTTCCGCGCCTTGAGCCTGGGCGAGGTCCTCTCGGCGGAAACCGTCAAGTCGACGCCGAAATTCCCGGAGACGTTCCCGGCCGCAACCACGGTGAAGCTGGTGATCCGTTCGAGCCGACAGGCCAAGCCGATTTCCATTTACTGGTATGACGGCAACACCAAGCCGGCTCCGGAGGTCTGCCCGAAAGCGGTCGCGACGTGGGGGGGGATGCCGGGAGGCGTGATGATCATCGGAGACAAGGGCGTGCTCTGCAATGACGCGGTCTGCATGAAGGACGACGCGAAGTTTCGCGGGGTGGGGCAGCACGAGGCGACCAAGGACATCCCGGTCAGCGTCCCGCGGGTCAAGAACCATCACTGGGAGTTCGCCGAAGCGATCCGGGGCGGCGCGAAGCCGTTCTCGCATATCGACCATTCGGTTCCGCTGACGGAGGCGGTGCTGTTGGGGTGCATTTCGCAGCGGGTCGAAGGCGAGCTGAAGTGGGATGCGTCCGCCTGCCGTTTCACGAACTCGGCGGCGGCGAACAAGCTTCTCAAGCCCTACGTCCGGGACGGCTGGTCGATCGGCTGAAACCGGGGGCGAGGGCGCGAGTCCATGTAAGGAGGTCGAAACGTATGAACACACGGCGTGAGTTTTTGGTTCAGGCGGGGCTCGCATGCGCGGGTCTGGCGGCGTTGCGCGTCAACGCCGGGACGGCGGTCGGGGCGAAAAAAATTCCGGTGGGCATCCAGCTGTATTCCTTCCGCAAGCAGGGCGAGAAGGATTTCCCGGGCATCATCCGGAAGGCCGCGGAACTGGGCTTTTCGGGCGTCGAATTTGCCGGTTACGGGCCGTATGGCGACAAGCCGGCGGAGCTGCGCCGCATGCTGGACGACGCGGGGCTCAAAGCGTTCGGCACGCACACGGGCTACGCGCTCGTGCAGCCTGACCAGATTCAGAAAACGATCGATTTCCACAAGACCATCGGTTGCCCGTACATCATTGTCCCGTGGATCGACCCCAAGCAGCTCGAGTCCAAGGACGGCTGCCTCAAAGTGGCCGAAAGCCTCACGCGCGCCAGCGAGACGGCGCAGGCCGCGGGACTGCATGTGGGCTATCATGCGCACGGCGGAGACTTCAAGAAGATCGACGGCGAGCGGACGGCCTGGGAGGTGCTGTTTGACAGCACGCCCAAGGCCTTCGTGCACCAGATCGACCTGGGCAACTGCCTCGGCGGGGGCGGCGACCCCTTCAAGATGATCGAGCGGTATCCGGGGCGTTCGCTCAGCGTCCATCTGAAAGAGCATGGCGGTCCGCAGGGGGCGGTGTTCGGGAAGGGCGTCGTCGACTTCAAGCGGGCGCTGGCGCTTTGCGAGCAGGTGGGTGGGACCGCGTGCTACATCATCGAGCACGAGAGCGACCCGGAGCACGCGTTTGAAACGGCTAAGCAGTGCCTCGAGTACATCCAGGCGCTGTAGTCGGGCGCGCACGTTCCGGCGTGTCGCTCGGCCCTGTTAAACGCGAGGGGATGCCTGAACAGGCATCCCCTCGCGTTTGGGTGCGGCTCGACGCCCTCGGTTCGGGGCTCAGGCTTCCGAGCTTTTGAAGCTCGGGTCGAACTGGCGGATGTTGGGGCCGACGTAGATCTGGCGCGGGCGCTGCAGCTTGAAGCGCGGATCTTCGCGGGCCTCTTTCCACTGGGCGATCCATCCGGGCAGGCGTCCGAGAGCGAACATCACGGTGAACATCTCCTTGGGGATGCCGATGGCCCTGTAAATGATGCCGCTGTAGAAGTCCACGTTGGGATACAGATTGCGCGAGATGAAGTAGTCGTCGTTCAGGCCGATCTGCTCGAGCTCCAAGGCGATGTCGAGCAGCGGGTCGTTGACCTTCAGGACTTTCAGGACGCTGTCGCAGCACGACTTGATGATTTTGGCGCGGGGGTCGTACGTTTTGTAGACGCGGTGGCCGAAGCCGTAGAGCAGCTCCTTGCCTTTCGAGTTCTTGACCGACTCCACGTAGTCGCGCACGCTCTTGCCGCTGTCGCGGATGTCCTCCAGCATGTCGATCACCATCTGGTTGGCGCCGCCGTGCAGCGGGCCCCACAGGGCGCAGATGCCGGCGCCCACGGAGGCGTACAGGTTGACGCGCGCGCTGCCGACGAGGCGCACCGCCGCCGTGGAGCAGTTCTGCTCGTGGTCGGCGTGGAGGATCAGCAGGATGTTGAGCGCCTGAACCACCTCCGGCTTGATCTCGTAGGGGCAGACCGGTGAGCTGAACATCATGTTCAGGAAGTTGGCGCAGTATTTCAGGTCGTGGCGCGGATAGACGAACGGCTCGCCGATCGATTTCTTGTAGGAGAACGCGGCGATGGTGCGCAGCTTGCTCATCAGCCGCGTCGCCGCGATGTTGATGGTCTCTTCGGGCTCATCAGGGCGGTGCTGCGAGAGCTCGGGATAGAAGGTCGAGAGCGACACCACCATGGCCGAAAGGATGGCCATCGGGTGCGCGCGCTCGGGGTACCGGTAGAAGAAGTGGCGCATGTCCTCGTGCATCATCGAGTGCTGGTTCAGCAGGTTGGACCACTGGATGCGCTCTTGGGCGTCGGGCATGTGGCCGTTGATCAGCAGGTAGGCGACCTCCACAAACCGGGAGTTCCGGGCCAGTTCCTCGACCGGGTAGCCGCGGTAGCGCAGGATGCCCTTCTCTCCGTCCAGATAGGTGATCGCGCTCTCGCAGGAGCCCGTGTTCATGTAGCCGTAATCGAGCGTGATCGCCCCCGTGTTTTTGCGGAGCGTGGCGATATCGATGGCGACTTCGTTTTCCGAGCCCACGATGACGGGGAACTCGTAGGTCTTGCCCCGCAGGTTCAAGGTGGCGGTTTCCGTAATCGGCATGGGGTACTGTTTCTGCATGTCAGGTTTGGCTCCAGAATGAAGGGCGGGAGGAAGGGTTAACGGTGTTGAGAGAAGAACCAGGCGAGGACGTCGCTGTCGTTGTAGGTCCGCGTCCAGACGTCGTGTCCGGCGCCCGGGTATTCGCGGTATTGAATCTTGCCGCCGCACGCTTCGAGGGCCTTGGCCATGTCGCGCGAGCGATTGACGGGGACGGCCGTATCCTTGTCGCCGTGGAAGGTCCAGACGGGGATGTTTTTGATGGACGGGGCGCGGGCGGTGTCGCCGCCGCCGCAGATCGGAAGCGCGGCGGCGAAGAGCGCGGGCTCGCGCTGGATCGCGTCCCAGGTGCCGTATCCGCCCATGGAGACGCCCGTCACGTAGACGCGGTCGGGGTCGATCGGCAGGGTTGCCAGCTTCTCGCGCAGGAGCGCCAAGGCGAGGCGCATGGAGTCCGAAGGCTGCTCGGGCATCGTGTGGCTGGGTGCGCTCCACGGCACGTTGACCCACTGCATGCCGGACGGGCACTGGGGCGCCAGCAGGACCGCGGGGTCGTTCGCTTTCGCGCCGTGCTGAAGCAGGGCCGAGACGCCGTGTTTGAGCTGGCTGACGTTGTTGGTGCCGCGCTCTCCGGCGCCGTGCAGAAAGAGCACCAGGGGCAACTTCTTGCCCGCCGCCACGTTTTTGGGCAGATGCTGGCGGTAACGCAGGATCTCGCCGGAGGGAGCCGTGAAGATCTCGGCGGTCGTTTCCTCCTGCGCGGTCTGGGCGTTCAGGCTGGCGGCCAGCGCGCCGGCGATAACGGCGGTTGCGATCGTTTTCATGAGGAGTCTCCTGGGGGGCGCGGTCGGCCGGAAGGCTTTGGGTCCGCACCTTGAGTGGCGGCTAAGAATAGCAACCGGGGGCCTGCGCTGTCAAATGATCGGCAGACGCGGGAAGGAAAAACTTGTGCGGGGCCTCAAAAGGCTGGTTTTGGCGCCAGAAAAGCATAAAATACGGCCCCAACATTCATGAACAGAAAGACCTATGTTATTGGCCATCGGAATCCGGACACGGATTCGATCGTGGCGGCTGTCGCGTATGCGGAATTGAAGCGGCAGCAGGGGTGGACGTGCTGTGCGGCGCGAGCCGGCAAGCTGACGCCCCAGACGGAGTATATCCTCGACCGTTTCGGGATACCGGCGCCGGAATTCATTCCCGACCTGGTGCCGAAAGTGGCGTATTTCTTGGAGGGGGTCCCGCCGACGGTGACCGAGTCCACGTCGCTGTGGGAGGCGCTCGAAAAAATCGAGCGGGAGAACGTCAAGATTCTGCCGGTGGTGGATGAGGCGGGGCGCTATAAGGCCGTCCTGAACTACAACGCGTTCGCCAGCAACCTGACGAAAAAGATCAACCCCCACCGCAAGGCGATCATCCCGACCAGCATGAACCTGCTGATCCAGACGCTCAAGGCGCAGCCGCTGGTCACGGTCGGCGGGGACGAGGTGGTGCGGTCGCGCATTCTGGTGGCCGGCTCCTCGATGGAGTCGTTCAAGACGCATCTCGAGGCGGAGATCCCCGCGAATGCCCTGGTGCTGACCGGCGACCGCGAGGACATCCAGCGCTACAGCATTGAGCGGGGCGCGCGCGCGGTGATCGTCACCAACGGCATGCCGCTGGCGAAGGGGCTGCGCGAGCTGGCCGAGCAGCAGAAGGTGTCGGTCATGATCTCGCCCTATGACACCTCGTCGACCGCCTTTCTGATCCTCTATTCAACGCCGGTGCGCACCATGGCGGACGAGACGGCGAAGCCGGTGACTGCCGGCAGCTATGTGCGGACGATCCGCGAAGAGTTGGCGGCGGCGCCTTCCCGCTGCCTGCCGGTGGTCGATGACGCGAACGTGGTGGTCGGGGTCTTTTCGGAAAGCGATCTGATCAAGGAGCCGAACATCGACATCATCATGGTCGACCACAACGAGCTCGGTCAGGCCGTGGAGGGGATGGAGAGCTACCGGATCCTCGAGATCCTGGACCACCACCGGCTCGGAAACTTCTCGACGCGCTACCCGATCACCTTCATCAACCGCGTGGTCGGGGCCACCTCGACGATTGTGGCCGGCATGTATGTGGAGCAGAAGGCCGTGCTCACGCCGGGCATCGCGGCTCTGCTGCTGGCGGGCATCCTGACCGACACGCTGATGCTGCGCTCGGCGACGACGACCGACACCGACCGCGAGACGGCCGAGTATCTGGCCGGCCTGGTCGATCTGGACATCGAGACGTTCGGCCGCGACATTTTCAGCAGTGTCCGGCAGCTGGTGGACTTGCCGGCTGCGGCGATCCTCACCATGGACTCCAAGGCCTACACGGCCTGCGGCAAAAAGTTTGCGGTCAGCCAAGTCGAAGTGAATACGACGGAGGAGCTGATCGGACGGAAAGCCGAGCTGCTGAAGGCGTTGTGCGAGAAACGCGCGCAAGAGGGGCTCTACTTCGCGGCGCTGATGATTACCGACATCACGGCGCTCAGTTCCGCCCTGCTGATCGACGGGGACCCGGAGTTTCTCCGGCGCATCCTGTTTCCGCGCGTGGAGAACGGCGTTTTCCTGTGCCGCGACATTCTGTCACGCAAGAAACAGCTGATTCCGCTGCTGATCGAACAGATGGAGGCGGTCTTGGGCGTATCTTAGCCGTTTTTCGTGCGAAACAGCCGCGCTTTTGCATTGCCGGTGCGGGTCGGTAAAACGTATCATAAACAAACCTATGTCTAACGAGAATCAGAACAAGCGAGAGTTGCCGAAACAGCCGCCGATGATGCCGACGTCGAGTGACAAGCAGGAGGGGGGCGTGGCTTCTGGCGCGCTGCCGCCGAAGCGGGTTTTTGGTGCTTGGTTGGTCGTGGGCATGCTGCTGCTTTTCATGATCGGCATGCTGTACTACAAGCCGGAGGGCGAGCTGAAGCCGATGGACCAGCTGGAGTTCCGGCGGCTGGTTGAGCAGAGTCAGGTCGAAAAGGTCGAGCTGGTCCGTGAGGCCAACGGCGTGACCTATCTGCGGGGCACCAAAAAGGGGGACGCCAAGGCCCGCTTCCGCGTCAACCTGATCCCTTCGGAGAATCTGGAGAAGTATCTGCTGGACAAGCAGATCCCCTGTCCGCTGGTCTACAACAACAATATTTTCGGGTCGCTGCTGCGCGAGATCGTGCCGGTCATCTTGATTTTGGTGATCCTGTATTTCATTTTCATCCGGCAGATCAAATCCGCGAACATGGGCGCGATGAGCTTCGGCAAGAGCCGCGCCAAGATGCTGAACCAGGACAAGAAGAAGATCACCTTCTCGAATGTGGCGGGCATCAAGGAGGCGAAGGAGGAGGTCCAGGAGATCGTGGAGTTCCTGAAGGACCCGCAGAAGTTCCAGAAGCTCGGCGGCCGCATCCCCAAAGGCGTGCTGCTCATGGGGCCGCCCGGTACCGGCAAGACGTTGCTGGCCAAGGCGATCGCGGGGGAGGCGGGGGTGCCGTTCTTCAGCATCAGCGGCTCGGACTTCGTGGAGATGTTCGTGGGCGTGGGCGCGTCCCGCGTGCGCGACATGTTCGAGCAGGGAAAGAAGCATGCGCCCTGCCTGATCTTCATCGACGAGATCGACGCGGTCGGACGCAGCCGCTTCTCAGGCATCGGCGGCGGCCACGACGAGCGCGAGCAGACGCTCAACGCGCTGCTCGTCGAGATGGACGGCTTTGAGACTTCCGAGGGCGTCATCATCATCGCCGCGACCAACCGCGCGGACGTGCTCGATCCGGCGCTGCTGCGGCCGGGCCGGTTCGACCGCCAGATCATCATCGACCTGCCGACGCTGACGGGGCGCGAAGAGATCCTGAAGATGCACGCGCAGAAGATCAAGCTGGCGGCGAACGCCAACCTGTCGCGCATCGCGCGCGGCACGCCGGGCTTCTCCGGCGCGGACCTCGCGAACTTGCTGAACGAGGCGGCGCTGCTGGCTGCGCGTGTGGGCAAAGCCGGCGTGGAGCACGTCGACCTCGAAGAGGCGCGCGACAAAGTGCTGTGGGGCCGCGAGCGCCGCAGCCGCGCGATGGAAGACCGCGAGCGCCGCATTACCGCCTGGCACGAGGCGGGCCACGCGCTGCTCCAGGTCTTGTGCGAGCACACGGAGCCGTTGCACAAGGTGACGATCATTCCGCGCGGCCAGGCGCTGGGTGCGACCATGTCGCTGCCGGAGCGCGACGTGCTGAACCGCACGAAGAGCGAGCTGCTCGACCAGCTCGTCGTGCTGATGGGCGGCCGCATCGCGGAGCAGCTCTTTACGGGAGACGTGTCGACCGGCGCACGGATGGACATCAAGATGGCCAGCGAGATCTCGCGGAAAATGGTGTGCGCGTACGGCATGAGCGAGGTCTTCGGGTTCCAGTCTTTCGGCGACAACCAGGAGACGCTGTTCTTGGGACGCGAGGTGGCCCGCAACCAGGCCTACAGCGAGGAGACCGCCAAAAAGATCGACGAGGAGGTCGAGCGGCTGGTGTCCGAATCGTATGCGCGCGCGGCCAAGTTGATCGAGGAGAACCGTGCGCGTCTGGAGCAGCTGGTCGAACATCTGCTCGAGGCCGAGACCATGGACGGCCGTGACGTCGAAGACCTGCTGAAGTCGGGGCGCATCCTCAGCGATGAGGAGCGGGCCGCGCAGAGAGGCGAGACGCCCGCGCCGGCGCCGTCTGAGCCGGCGTCGGCCCCGGCGGAAACGCCGGCCGCGGCGGGCATCGAGAACGCGGAGGCGGCCGAGGGTTCCGGCGTGGAGCCGCCGCCGTTGCCCTAGTCGCGCGCTGCGGTGAGGAGTGTGGTATGAGGACGGGAGCGGAGCAACGTGTCTGGCGCTGTCGGGGCCGGAGTCTGCCGCTGGGGCGGACGCTGGTCATGGGCATCGTCAATGTCACGCCGGACTCGTTTTCGGACGGCGGCTGTTGGCTGGACCCCGAAAGGGCCATCGAGCACGGGTTGCGCCTGGCCGCGGAGGGCGCGGACCTGCTGGACATCGGCGGAGAGTCCACCCGGCCGGGTGCGGCGGACGTTGAGCTGGACGAAGAGTTGCGGCGCGTGGTGCCGGTGATCCGGGGCTTGGCGCGGCAGTGCGGCGTGCCCCTTTCGGTGGACACGCGCAGGCCGGAGGTGGCGCGCGAGGCGGTTGGGGCTGGCGCCGTCATCGTCAACGACATCATGCCGTTTGCCGGCGACGCGGCCATGGCGGCGGCGGTGCGGGAGACCGAGGCGGGCGCCGTGCTGATGCACATGCGCGGAACGCCGCAGACCATGGCCGCGCAGACGGCGTATGACGACGTGGTGGCCGAGGTCGAGCGGGTGCTGCGGGCGTCTGTGGCGTATGCGGAGGCGCACGGCATCGGCGCGGAGCGCGTGGTGATCGATCCCGGCATCGGGTTCGCCAAAACCGCGGCGCAGAGCCTGGCGCTGCTGGCGGCGACGCCGCGGCTGGCGAGGATCGCTCCGGTGCTGGTGGGCGCTTCGCGCAAGCGGTTCATCGGCGAGATGTGCGAGGAGCCGGTTGCGGCCGAGCGGCTTGGAGGAAGCGTGGCGGTGGCGGTCTGGTGTGCCCAGCGCGGCGCTTCGGTCGTGCGCGTGCACGATGTGAAGGCGACGCGTCAGGCCCTGACGATGGCGCGCGAATTGGCGCGTCAAGAGAGCATGTGAGCATGTTTGACGGATTACAGATCGGTTTCAACGATGTCATGCAGATCCTGATTCTGTATTTGGGGATCTATGCGCTCATCCGGTTTGTCAAAGGCACGCGCAGCGCGCAGGTGCTGCTGGGGTTCTGCGTCCTCGCGGTCTCCTTGGTCCTGTTCACCTATCTGTTCCGCTTCGATGTGCTGGCGCGCGTCGTATATTTCCTGCTGGTCTATCTGGCGTTGAGCATGGTGGTGGTCTTTCAGCAAGAGATCCGCCGGGTTCTGGCGCTGGTGGGCGGACAGCGCCTGTTCACGCGTCAGTATCTGGCGCTGCAGCAATCCGTGCCGGAGAAGCTCTGCGGCTGCATCACGCAGCTCTCGAAGGCTCGCCTCGGCGCGCTGATCGCGGTGGAGCGCGGCATCTCGCTGTGCAGCTACGAGGATTCAGGGGTGAAGCTGAACGCGCTGGTCAGCCGCGAGCTGCTGTTCTCGATCTTCACGCCGCCGCTGCCGCTGCACGACGGCGGCATCATCATGCGCGACGGCCGCATCGCCGCCGCGCATTGCCTGTTCCCCGTGTCCAACCAGAGCGAGCTCGCGACGTCCGGCATGCGACACCGGGCCGCGGTCGGCTTAAGCGAGGAGACCGACGCCGTGGTGGTGGTCGTTTCCGAGGAGACGGGGAAGATCTCCGTGGCCCACAACGGCCGTCTGCACCGCTACGGCGACGACAAGGTCGAGAAGATCCTGCTGCGCTGGCTGAAGAAGGCGATGCCTTACGAGACGCGCAAAACCGTGACGGTGACGGACTGGGTCATGTCGCAGGTCGCGCGCGTGATCCGCGTCCGGCGCGACGTGTCGGGGGGTGACGGCCATGAAGGTTAACGCCTGGGTGTCGCTGTTGCGCCTGATTTTTTTGCGGAACGGCTATTGGAAGCTGCTCTCGTTGGTGATCGCGGTCCTGGTGTATTTCTCGATCCGCGCTGAGATTAGCCATGTGCGCGTGGTGACGATTCCGGTGGAGACGGATTTCGAGACGACGGCGGGCGGAGCGGTGATCGAGTCGATCGAGCCTCGCTCCGTGCAGGTCACCCTGCGCGGTTCGTACTCCGAGGTGAACCAGCTGGCGCTTTCGGCGATCCGCTGCGTGGTCCGCCCCAGGCAAAAGAAGAATTCGACGCTCGACACGGTCTCCATGAAGATCGGCCGCACCCATCTGCGGGGCGTGCGGGGGTTGCGCGTGGCGAAGATCCAGCCGAGCACGGTGGTCGTCAAGTTCGATGTGCCGATGTCCCTGCAGCTGGCGGTGGCGCCGCCGGTGCTGGAGGGGCGCGCCCGCGGCCGGGTGCAGCTCGCGTACGAGCAGACCAATGCGGTCGTCAAAGGCTCGCGTCGGCTTCTGAGCCCGCTTGATCCGGAGATGACCCAGATCCAGACGGAGCCCATCGACGTGGATGGCCGGTCGCAGACTTTTGCCACGCGCGTCAGGCTGTTTCCCCCGGGCGATGCGGTGAACGCCATCGTCGAGCCGTCCGACATGGTGGTGAACGTGATGATTTTGAGCGAGAAGGCGACGGCCAAAATCGAACGGGTCCCGGTCGTGGTGAGTCAACCTTTCGCCAGCGCGAGCCGGTGGAAGGTCGAGCCCGAGTGGGTCGACATCGAGGTGACGGGGCGCTCGGAGGTGGTGAAGGCGGTCACGTTCGGGGAGGTCTTGGCCTCGGTCAACGGCACGATGCCGCTGTCTTCAGGGACGGTCACCAACGAGGTTCCGGTGGTGGTGCACGTTCAGCAGGGCCTGGCCATCGATGACGTGAAGGCTGTCCCGGCGACGGTCAAACTGATTTCTCTGATGCCGCAGAACTCGCCCCCGGGCGTTACCCCGTAAACAGGATCGACGGTTTTCCGCTATGGACGAAATCTCTTCAGACGATACGCAAGACCGGCTCGAGCACGAGCGCCGGATCCACCGCCGCGTGGCGGGGGTCCTGCTGTTTCCGATTGCCTTGTTTCCGCTCTTGAGCCTGCTCACCTACAACTGGAGGGACATCTCCTCGGTGCATGCGCCGCCGCTGGATCCGCCGGCCAACTTGATCGGCGTCGTCGGCGCGTGGTCGGTCTATATCGGGTACAGCCTCATGGGGCTGACCTTGTGGGTCGTCCCGTTCTTTGTGCTGCTCTTCAGCTTCATGCTGTTGTCGGGGCGGGTGATGCGCTTGGGGCGCCGCGCCTTCTGGATGCTTCTGTTCATCGTCGCGCTGTGCTGTCTGGTTCAGCTGGGCAGCGCGACGGTCTTCGACGGGGCGCTGGAGCGGCTGAATTTGAAGCCGAACGCGGGCGGTGCCATCGGGTACTGGCTGATGACGTGCCTGCTGGCGCGTTGGTTCAGCCCGGTGGGCGGCGGCATGCTGATGCTGAGCATCATGTTTTTCGCGCTGGTGATGGCGATCGGGCTCCGCAACCTGTTCGTGGGGTTGGGACGGCTGACGGGCTGGTGGGCCGCGCGGCAGTCGTCGGACCCTCTCCAGGAGCCGGCGGGCGGGGCCGACCTGGCCGCAGGCGGCGGCTTGAGCCCGCGCGAGCGCGAGCGCCAGCAGCGCCAGGCGCTGAAAGAGGCGGCGCGCCGGGCCAAGGAGGAGGCCCGTCTGGCGCGCGAGGAGGAGCGCCGCCGCGAGAGCGAGTCGCGTGAGGCCGAGCGCCGCCGCAAACGGGAGACCCCTGCGGCGCCTGAGCCGTCGCTGCAGGCGGAAGAGAAGCCGGGCGCCAAGCGCGAGGTCAACGACTATGTGGCCGCCACGGACCAGATCCGGCGCCGCGCCGAGGAGGCCCGTCAGGCCGCCGCGGCCGAGCGGGAGCGCGAGCGGCAGCGCCAGGTGGCGGCTGTGGCCGAGGTCCCCGCCGTGACGCCCGAGCCCGAAGCGCGCCGCCGCGAACCCGTGGCCGCGCCGCGCGCCGTTGTGGCGGCCGCGGCCGCGCCGGCTGAGGAGCCGCCCAACCTCGCCGACTATCCGCTGCCGCCGGTGACGCTTTTGAACCCCATCCCGAAAGGGACTGCGGACCACGGCAACATCGAGGAGACCTCCGCGGTCCTGGTGGACACGCTGCGTCAGTTCAACGTGCCGGTGGATGTGGTGGGGACCACGCCGGGACCGGTGGTGACGCAGTACGAGCTTCGGCCCGCTCCGAACATCAAAGTCGAGCGGATCGCCAGCCTGACGGCCAACCTGCAGATGGCGCTCGAGGCGACAAGCCTGCGCGTGCAGGCTCCGATCCCCGGCAAGAACGCGGTGGGCATCGAGATCCCCAACCGGCGTGCGCGTCCCGTGACGTTCCGCGAGGTGCTCGAAGGCGAAGCGTGGCGCCACTGCAAGCAGGAGGTGCCCCTGGTCCTGGGCAAAGATGTGGCCGGCAACGACCTGATCTACGATTTGACTAAGGCGCCGCACCTTCTGGTCGCCGGGGCGACGGGCTCAGGCAAAAGCGTCTGCTTGAACGCGATTCTGAACGGGTTTCTCATGAGCCGGACGCCCGAGCAGCTCCGGCTGATTTTGGTCGACCCCAAGCGCGTCGAATTCACCTGTTACAACGACTTGCCGCATCTGCTGGTTCCGGTGATCAACGATCCGAAGAAGGTGGCCTTCGGGCTGCGCTGGGCCATCATGGAGATGGAGAAACGCTACCGCATGCTCCAAAAGGTCGGGTGCCGGAACATTGTGGCGTTCAACAGCCGCGAAGTCGCGCGGCAGGAGGAGCTCTTCGATGCGACGGGAGCGCCCGCGAAGCCCGCGTCGGCCGACGAGATTCCGGCCCGCCTGCCGTACATTGTCATTGTGGTTGACGAGGTGGCCGACATCATGTCGGCGGTCGGCAAAGAGGTCGAGCCGGCGATCGCGCGCCTGACCTCGCTGTCGCGCGCCGTCGGCATCCACCTGATCCTGGCGACGCAGCGTCCCTCGGTGGACGTCATCACGGGTACGATCAAATCCAACATTCCGGGGCGTATCGCCTTCAAGGTGTCGCAGTCGAACGACAGCCGCACGATTCTGGACAGCCCCGGCGCCGAAGAGCTGATCGGCAAGGGTGACATGCTGTTCCTCAAGGAAGGTTCGCAGCTGATGCGTGCGCAGGGAGCTTGGGTGGGAGACGATGAGATCGCCCGCGTGGTCTCCTTTGTCAAGGAGCACTGCAAGCCCTGTTACGACCAGACGCTGATCGGACGGTTGGATAAGATCAAAGAGTCGGACCCCGATGCGGCCATGGACGAGGGCGAGGAAGAGGGCGGCTCTGAGGGCGAGGCCGCCGATGAGGGCGGTGAGGCGGATGACGCGCTGCTGCCCAATGCGCTGGAGGTGATCCGGATGACGCGCCGCGCGTCGACAACCATGCTGCAGCGTCGCCTGGGCATCGGGTACACGCGGGCGGCGAGGCTGATGGACACGCTGGAGGCGCGAGGCGTTGTCGGGCCGCAGGTCGGTTCGGGAACGCGCGAGATTCTGGTGGATCTGGACAACGAGATTCCGTCCAATACGGGTTTTGACGATCGGCCGCCTGAGGGCGGTGCGGCTGACGATGGGTCTGAAAACGATGAACCGGCTACGGTCTAGGGAAACGGTGGGGTGAGCTATGGCACTTGGAGAAATTCTTCGCAACGCACGTGTCCAAAAAGGGATGACGCCTTCCGATGTGGCCGAGAACACGCGCATGATGGTGCAGGTCGTCGAAAGTCTCGAGCGTGAGGACTTCAGGCGCATCGCGGCGCCGATTTACGGCCGCGGGTTCATCAAGCTCTATGCCGAACTGCTGGAGCTTGATCCCGAGCCGCTGATCCGCGATTTCATGGAGCTCTATGACGGGGCGCGCGCGCCGGCCGTGAAAACGAAGAAGGTGGAGGCCCCCGAAGAGCCGGTGGCTGTGACGCCGCCGGTCACGCGGACCGTCTCGGGGCCTGCGCCGCTGGCGCCGCAGCGTCAGCCGGTGCAGCCGCGCCCGGCCATTCGCCCCGTTGTCGTCGCGCCTGCGGCCGAGGCGGTGGCGCCTGCGGCGGAGGCGGTTTCTCTGTCGCACGACAAGCCGGAGCCCGTGGGGGTGAAGGTCGAGGAGGAGGCTCCGCAGCGCAATGTGCCTGACGCCGTGCAGGCGGAGGAGCCTTCGTTCGCGCCGGCCGCGGAGAGGCCCCGCGCGCTGGTCGTGGAGCCCGAAGAGCCGCAGTCGGAGTCCGACGAGCCGGATCTGTTCCGCCCCGCTCCGCCGCGTCGCGCAGCGGTTTCCCGAGAGGGGGACGGCGAGTCGCCGTCGGGTGAGACGGAGCGCGCGTCGCGCAAATCGCCTAAGCTGCCCGTTTTCAAAATCGGCGGCCGGATGGAACAGGCTGCGGAGCCGGCGCCTCACGACGAAGAGGCTCACGCGCGCAGGCATGCCCGTGTCCAAGCGTTCCTGGACGGTTTCTCGAAGCTCAAGGACGGGGTCGGGAGCCGGCTTCCCGAGGTGTTGCCGCGCAAGCAGATGCTGGCTTGGGGCGGAGCGGGTGTGGTGGCGCTCGTGGTGCTGGCGGCGGGCGTCAGCGTGCTCTTCAAGCTGACGGGGTCCAATGTGAAGGAGACGCCCGGAGTGATCATCGAGACGACGCCGCCGCCCGCCCTGTACGTCGACTGACGCTATCGGTGTTCAGCCTTGAGCGCCGGAGCGAGCAGCGCATAGATCGCGGGATCTTTGATCTTGATCTCGGCGGGCGTGAGCCCGTCGAGCTCGTGCGGGAAGACGATCCACTCGGCGGTTTCGCGGACGTGGAAGTCAGGCCGGTGCGCCGTCTTGTTTGCGCCCGGCTTCCAGTAGACCGTCGCGATCCGCACGTCCGCTTTGTACGGCGCGAGCCGCTCAAGCACGGCCCGCGCGGTATGGCCGGAGTCGAAGACGTCGTCGATCACCAGCACGCGCGAGCCCGGTGCGACCGAGCTGAAAATCTCGTCGGCGTTCTCGAAGGCCACCTCGTTGGCGCGGGCCTGGATGCCCGTGTAGGACTGGCACTTCAACACGCGGTGGCGGGGGCGCAGCCCGTGGTAATAGAGGAACTCGTGGACGCTGACGCCGACGGGGGCGCCGCCGCGCCATAGCGCGATCAGGTCGTCCGGCAGCCAGCCTGAATCGAGAATCATGCGGGCCAGCCGGAAACTGTCGCGCAGGTAGTCGTTCGCGGAAATGAAGATTTTGTCGCCCATGCTGCCTCCGAAGAGGGGGTTAACGCATCATCAGTCGCACGTACGCGTTGAACAGGGCCGGGCCCCAGAACACCCAGATGGCCGCGGCGGCCGAAATGTAGGGGCCGAAGGGAATCCGGCTCTGCAGTTTGACGCCGCCGAAAGCGATCAGGAACAGGCCGCAGACGCTGCCCAAGACCGACGAAATGAAAACGGTGAACAGGACGGCCTGCCAGCCGAGGAAGGCGCCGATGGCTCCCATCAGCTTCACGTCGCCGAAGCCCATGGCCTCTTTCTTGAACGCCTGGGTGCCGATCCAGGCCACGGCGTTGAGCAGGCCGAAGCCGAGCGCCAGGCCGATGCACGAGCTGAGCAGTCCCTGCCACCACACGGACTGGCCGTGCAGGGCTGGCACCAGGGCGCTGAGCACGGGCCCGGCCACCATGCCGCCGATCGTCACCGAGTCGGGGATGATGAAGTGCTCGAAGTCCACAAAGGTGCCCAGCACCAGGCCGGACAGAAACAGCCAGTAGACCGGGATGATCAGCGGGTGAGGGATCGGCAGCATGTGCATGGCGGCCGGAGCGGTCCACTTCATGAAGATGGCCAGGAACAGCAGGGCGGTGAGCAGCTCGACCAGCGTGTAGCGGAACGAGATGGGCCCTTTGCAGGAGGCGCATTTGCCGCGCAGGCATAGCCAGCTCAGCACGGGGACGTTCAGGTACCAGGGGATCAGGGTGTTGCAGTGCGGACAGTGCGACCGCGGCGTCACCACCGACTCGTCGCGCGGGATGCGGTAAATGCACACGTTCAGGAAACTTCCGACACAGGCTCCGAAAAAGGTGGAGAACAGTGCGAACAGCAGGAGGTAGAAGCGGATTTCTTGGTCACTCATATCGGTCGTTCACCCACGGTCATCAGTTGTCGCTATCATACCTGCTGCCGCGCCTCGGCGGCAATCCGTATTTCGCGCTTTTCGTCGGCGCGCTGGCGCAGCCGGTTTAGCGTTGTCGGGCAAGCGCCTTTACCGCTATGATGACGGGGTCTGCTACTTGCAGGCTGGAAGGGGCGCGGGAACGGGTGAAAGAGCGGCTGGACACATTGCTGGTCAATGCGGGGCTGGCGGAGAGCAAAGAGCTGGCGCAGCGTCTGATCATGGCGGGGGAGGTCCGCGTGGCGGGGCAGGTGGCGACCAAGCCGGGGCACAAGTATGCCGATGACCTCCCCTTGACGGTTGCGGCGCGGCCGCGCTTCGTGAGCCGGGGCGGCGAAAAGCTCGAGGGCGCATTTGCGGCTTTTCCCGATTTCGACGTGGCCGGAAAGGTGTGCTTGGATGTCGGCTCTTCGACCGGCGGGTTTACGGACTGCCTGCTTCAGCACGGCGCCGTGCGCGTGATCGCCGTGGATGTCGGCAGGGGCCAGCTGCACTGGAAGATGCGGCAGGATCCTCGCGTGCACGTCATGGAGGCCTTCAATGCGCGCTATCTGAGGCTCTCGGACCTGCCGGAACAGCCTCAGGTGGGCGTGACAGACGTCTCTTTCATTTCGCTCAGGCTGATTCTTCCGCCCATGAGCGACGTGTTGCCGCCGGGCGGGGAGATCGTGTCGCTCATCAAGCCGCAGTTCGAGGCCGGCCGCGAAAACGTTCCCGGAGGCGTGGTGCGCGATCCGGCGGTGCGCGCGGCCGTGGTCGAAGAGATCCGCGCGTTCGGCACGGGGACGCTCGGTTTGAGCTGGCTCGGCTGCGTCCAGTCGCCGCTGCTGGGGCCCGAGGGCAATGTTGAGTTTCTCGCGCGGTGGCGCAAGGGTTAAGGGCTGCGGCGCGCAGCGGACGCGGGTTTCGTCGCTTGTGTGCCAAGGCTGCGGCGTGTATCATAGGGCGCAATCATGAAAACCATCGGGCTCATCGCCAATTTCAAAAAAGACCAGGCTGCGGAAGCGGTCAAGCATGTGGCGTCGCTCGCGGCGGGAATGGGGTTCACCGTCCTGTCGGACGCGAGAACGGCCTCGCTTTGTCCGATGATCCGCGCGTGCGAGGTCCCGTCTTTCTGCGCGATGGGAGCCGAGTCCGTGGTCGTGTTGGGGGGCGACGGCACGATGCTGGACGCGTCGCATCAGCTGGTGGGCCAGCATTTGCCCATGATGGGGCTCAACATCGGATCTCTGGGGTATCTGACGAGCGTTGAGGAGTGGCAGTTCGGAGAGGCGCTGCAGCAGCTTCGCGAGGACCGGTACGCGGTCAGCCGGCGCTCGGCGCTGGCGATCACGATCCGGTCGCCGCAGGGCGGGTGCGCGACCCTGCCCGACGCGCTCAATGACGTCGTCGTGAACCACGGCGCTTCGGCGCACGCGGTGGAACTGGCGCTGCTGCTTGACGAGAAGCCGGTCGCGACCTTCATCTGTGACGGCATCATTGTGGCCACGCCGACAGGCAGCACGGCGTATTCGCTTTCGGCAGGCGGGCCCATCCTGCTGCCCGATGCTCGGGCTTTGGTGATCAGCCTGATCTGCCCGCACTCCCTGACGTCCCGCCCTCTGGTTGTTCCCGATACCGCACGCATCGCGATCCGGCCCACGGTTTGCGATGTGCCAATGATCGTCAGCTCGGACGGCCGCGATGAGCAGCCGCTCTCGGTCGGCGACCGGGTGGATATCGTGCGCAGCCCGCACGACGTGCCGGTCATCGAGCTGCATGGCTATAATCCGTGCGACGTGCTCCGGCGCAAATTGAGGTGGGGCGGGCGCTAGCCCCGAGCCGCCCGATTGTCTCTGGCCCCGCCGGCATGCGGGGCGTCTTGCGCCCGCGCGACCGCATTCGGCGAATGTGCTTTCTTGACTGGGCCAAGGAGCGGACGTATACTCTTGGGCTGTTTAATAATGTGGTTTAGGATGTTTTTTTAACAGGATTCTCCATTATGGCAGGCGAGAAAACGGATCAGGTGGCCCAGCAGGCGCAGAATTTCTACAACAAGGGGGTCGCGGCTTTTGAGCGCGGCAATCTCGATATTGCGATCGACCTTCTGATGCAGTGTGTGACGCTGGCGCCGGGTTTTTCACGGGCCCGCAAGTTTCTGCGCGCGGCGCAGATCGCGAAGTTCCGCAAAGAAAAGAAGAGCCGGATGGCGGCGCAGATGCAGGAGTTTAGCGCCACGTTGATGCGCATGAAGATTTCTACGCTGCTCAAGGCCGGTAAGACCGAGATGGCGCTGCTCGAGTGCGAGAAGCTGCTGTCCATGAATCCGCTGCAGTCGCAGAACGTGGAGCTGGCGGTGGAGACGGCCGAGGCGGCGGGACATCCCGATGCGGCGCTGTTCACGGTTGAAGCGGCCTACGAAAACAATCCCGACGACATGTTGCTCTTGCGCCGCGTGGCCGACTACTACATGAAGGTCGGCGAATACGACAAGGCGCGTGACGCGTACGTCAAGCTGAACGCGTTCCTGCCCAACGATCAAACCATCTTCAAGCAGCTGAAGGATGCTGAGGCGCGCGTGACGATGGCTTCGGGCTGGGAAGAGACCGCCGGCAAAAAGGACGGCTACCGCGACCTCATCGCGAACAAGGATCAGGCCAAGAAGCTCGATATGCAGGCGAAGTCCGTGGTCGCGGGCTCGGACGCGGACGCCCTGATCGAGGAGGCGAAGGCGCGGGTCGAGAAAGAGCCGAACAACCTCAACTTCTATCGTGCGCTGGCGCGTCTGTTCTCGCAGAACAAGAGGTTCGACGAGGCGGTCCAGACGCTGGAGGCGGCGCGCAAGGTCAATGCGTCGGATCCGGAGCTGGACCGCGCGCTGACGGCGACGAAGATTTCGGCGTTCGAGGCGAAAATCGAGGCGCTCAAGGCGTCCGGGGACGCGGCCGGTGCGGCGGACATGGAAAACGAGATGAACCAGTTCGTCTTCGACGATTTGGTCTCTCGCGTGCAGCGGTATCCGAACGATCTGAAACTGCGCTTCGAGCTGGGCCTGCAGTATTTCAAATACGACTATTTCGACGACGCGATCGGGCAGTTCCAGCTAGCTCAGCGCAGTCCGAAGGAGCGCGTCGAGGCGCTCTACTATCTCGCGATGTGCTTTACGAAGAAGGGCCAGCGCGACATGGCGGTCATGCAGCTGGAGACGGCCAACGAGCAGCTTCAGATCATGGACGATCTAAAGAAGAAGATCGTGTTCGAGCTGGGCGGTCTGGCCGAGGAGGCGGGCGACATCGAGAAGGCGTTCGGCTACTACAAGGACGTGTACGGCGCCGACATCGGCTTCCAGGACATCGGTGCGCGGATGGAGCGCATTTACAAGCTTCGTCAAAGCCAGCAGGGCTGAGGCCTGGAGCGAGGCGAATGGCAATAAAGAGGGGAGCGGCCGCCGGCCGTTCCCCTTCTTTGTTTTAGAGGCATCACCGCCACGGGGCGGGGCCGACGCCCAGCAGGGCTGCGGCGTTGCCGCCCAGCACGGCGTTTTCGGCCGCGGCGGGAAGCCCGGCGCGCTGGACGAACCGGAGACCGTCGTCGATGCTCAGCCAGGGCCAGTCCGTCGCAAAAAGCAGCTTCTCGCAGGGATGTTCGCGCAGAAGGCGCTGCACATCCTCGTTTCGCGCGTCCTGCATCAGGATGGCGGTGTCCAGGAACACGTCTTTGCCGAGCAGGTGCTCGAGCGCTCCTCCCCACTGGCGCCAGCCGCCGAGATGGGCGGCGATGAAGGGGAGGCCGGGAACCTCGCGGAGGACGCGCGCGATCCGCTCCGGGCCGCAGAGCGGCTCGAACGGGAAGCCGATGTCAAAGCCGCAGTGGCACTGCACCACCAGATTCAGGTCGCGGCAGCAGCGGAAGAACTCGAGCATCTCCGGCGCGTCCAAGACGCAGGGCTGGTAATAGGGGTGGAGCTTGATGCCGCGTATCCCGCTCTCGGCGATGCGCGTCAGGTGGTCGAAGCGCGCCTCGTCTGACGGATGAACGGAGGCGAAAGGGATCAGGTGGCGTGCGGCCTCCGGACCGCGCTCGCCGTCGCGGATGGCCAGCGCTTCAGCGAGAATCCCTTCGGTCTGCGAAGGTTTGGTGGCGATGGGGCAAACCACGGCGTAATCGGCGTCCGCGCGGCGCAATTCATCGAGCAGGCTGCGCAAGGTGCCGTCGGCCGCGGGCGCAATGGCGTTGTCCGCTTTTTCGGCGAGCTTCTGCAACGCGCGGCCTGCAAGTTCATCCGGGAACGTGTGTGCGTGGACGTCGATGATCATGGCGTTTCTCCGTGCGTGACCTGATTTGCGTTTATCTTAGTACGGCAGTCCTGCGGTTGCGAGCCCAAAGGGGCGTCCCGCCGGCGTCAAACTTCCCTTCAAGCGTCGGGGGCCCTGTGGTATACTGCGCCATCCTCAACTTCAGGAGATGTCTATGGCTGGCAAAAAAAAGATCGCTGATCCGCGTCCGGACTGGGACACCTACTTCATGGAGATTGCCCAGGTGACGGCGACCCGGGCGAACTGCTCGCGCCGCAAGGTGGCGGCCGTTGTCGTGTCGGAGAACCGGATCATCTCGACGGGTTACAACGGGACGCCGCGCGGCGTGAAAAATTGTTTCGAGGGCGGGTGTGCGCGGTGTTCAGGGAAGGCGCCGTCGGGGGCCAGCCTCGAGGAGTGCATCTGCGTGCATGCCGAGCAGAACGCGATCTGCCAGGCGGCGTATTACGGCATACGTCTCGCGGGCGCCACGATTTATGTGACCATCAGCCCGTGTCTGACCTGCGCGAAAATGATCATCAACGCGGGCATCCGAGAAGTGGTCTACGGCGGCGAGTACGCCTTCACGGAGCAGACGGAACGTCTGCTCAAAGAGGCGGGGGTAAAGTGCCGCCGCTATGTGAAGAAGTAGCGGGCCAGACCACCAGGCGGAAGTAGCGCTGCGGACTTTCTCCGAGGATTTCGGCAGGCAGGTGCAAGGTCCAGAGGGTGCCGTCGTCGCATGCTTCGGCGCTCAGATACCGGTCGTCGGCGTCGTACCATTCGAGCAGATCGTCGGACTGCTGCAGCGAAGCCCAGACGTCCGGGCGGTCGGACGCCTGGTGGTATGAGACGCGCACGCCTTCGTCGCCGACCGAGAAGCCGTGGAAGTCGGAGCGGCCGTGGTCCGACGGATCCTGGGGGTCGGCGCCCGTGTAGTACTCGACGAGGTTGGAGACCCCGTCGCCGTCCGCATCGCCGTCGAGCGTGGACAGGCCTCGCAGGCCGAGCCACTCCGAAAAGCCGCCGCGACCGGGCGTCGGGCTGGCGGCGTCCCAGCGGCTGTCGAAGCCCCCGGGGAACTCAACGCGGTTGAGCGAGTCGCCGCCACCGTCGGCGGCGTCCGGCCAGGGGGAGGCGGTTTTGTAGGTGACCGAGTCGAGCACGAGGCCGCGCGCATTGAGCAGGGTGACGGTGTCGCCGCTGTCGGACAAGCTGCCGTAGAGCCAATAGGCCGCGGGACGAAGCTCACCGCCGTACCGTCTTGCGAAGGCCTCGCTGTGGCGCGCGACCACCGCGTGCTCGCCGGGCTGGAGGATGGGGCCCGTGAGGGTGAGCGCGTCGGCGGGTTCTCCTTCTGGGAATCGGCAGCCCGCAAGGCTGACGGCGCAGTCCGCCACGTTCACGATCTCCACAAACTCGTAACTCCGGTCGGTGAGTGCCGGCAGCGCGGTGTCGGAGCCGGTGTGCGGGTGGTAGTGGATCTCGCTGAGCAGGAGGTCGCCTGGCCGCGCGGGGCGGGCGCCGACCAGATAGTCGCCGCGCGCGGCGAGACTCCACTTGCCGCTGGAGGAGCTGTAGGCGCGCACAAAGAGCGCGGCGGCGTGGGTGAGCTGCACGGAAGCGCCGGAACCGCAGAGGCGCGCCTGGGGGGCCGGCAGATTGTTCCACAGCGCGGGGTCGCTGCCGTCCAGCGTGAAATAGAGCAGGTCGCCTTCGGTGGCGGTGAGCGTGACGGTCACGGGCTGATCGGCGGGGCGCACGCCGGGGAGCGGCGAGAGCGTCGGCGGCCTGAGCAGCGCGCATTTGGAGTAGAGGTTCTCGTCGATCCAGCTGGCATGGTTGGTGGCGAACCACGTCAGCCAGGCGACTTCGCCGGAGTGTGTCCGGCCGAACGCGTCGTTTGTGGGCCACGTATTCCACTTGGTGTAGTCGCGCGTGGCCGAGGCTTCCGGCAGGCCGTTCTTGAGGCCGCTGAGCGTGGCGGCCAGGCTGGCGTTGGCGAGCGGGCCTTTGCGCAGTTCGGTCCATCGGTCCCAGTAGAGCCGCTGGAAGGCCGGCTGCGCGTGGAGCTTGCCCCAGAGGTCCGCGCGGGCGAAAGGCTCGGACGCAAACGTCCAGGCGTCCCACCGCTTGACATTAGGGAACGAGGACTCCGCGTACCCGTAAGGGCCGAGTGAGCGGTCGAAGTCCCAGACCGGGCCCGCCATAATCTTGCCGCCGCGGTCTTTGTGGAACCACGAGCTGAGCGTGAAGATGTCGACGTCCATGGAGAACATTTTCAGCATGTGGAAATCGGCCCAGGAGAGCAGGTCGATGTGGACGCCCACGCCCGTTTCGGGGTTCATGGGGTCGGGGCCGTAGAGCACATCCTCGAAGGCGTTGAAGGCGTCGACGATGTAGCGGCGCTGCTCCGGCTGGGCGTCGGCGAGCTTGGGATAGGCGAGCACCATGTAGCGGCCAGAGCTGTTCGGAAAGTTGCGGGCCGTGCGCCAGCTGAACTCGTCCGCATCGGCGCGGTCGGCCTTGAAAAGGTAGCTCCCCGAGAGTGCGGGAAGCGCCGTGTCGCCAGGCGTGACGACGTCGTCGACAGGGACGCGGCTGTTGCCGGCCTTGATGCGTTCCTCCAGCACGTACAGGCCTTGGTAGCAGGCGGCGGACAGGCTGTTCGTCTCGTTTTGAACCAGAAAGACTTCCACCCAGCGCGTGCGCGGCGCATAGCGGCCGAGCTGGCGGGAGAGCGTGAACATGAACGCGTCATGCAGATAGGTCCGGTCGTAGCTCCAGCACGAAATGAGGGCGAAGTCGGAGCCTTCAGGAAAGCCTGCGATCGCGACCTTGAGGTCGTCGTTGTCTTCGCCCCAAAACGAGAGCGAGTACGGCTTTTTGGGGAAGCCAGACGAGGATGATCCACGGACGTGGATGCCTGCGCGGGAGGTGAGCGTGGCCGGGCCGGTGAGTCGGGCTACGCCGTCGTCGGGCTCGATCAGGTGGACGCTGCAGGCGGTGTCGATGGTGGATTCGGCGGCGGGAATGCCGTTCGTGCCCGGGTCGGTCTCGCGGAGGACGAGGAGGGGCAGGCCGCTTGAGAAATTGAGCGTGGCGGAGTCGCCGGAACAGAACGTGTACTGCGCGGTTGTGGTGGCCCCGCTGCGTCCGGCGGCATCGAACACGCGCGCGCGGATGTGGCAAGACGAGGCGACCGCGAAGGGCGCGGTGTAGAGCAGGTCGTTGGTCAGCGCCGGGTCCGCGCCGGTGGTGGTGTAGCGGATGGTCTGGCCGCTGGCGTTGCCGCTGAGGGTGAGCGTGAAGGCGGAGGCCGCGATTCCGGCGGGATGAGAAAAGGCGACGGTCTGAGGCAGGCGCTGCGTCGAGGCGTCGCCGTTGAGGGTCCCGGGTGTTGCTCCGATCAGGAAGCCGGGGGCATCGGTGGTGGACAGGCTCTTGCAGACAGCCGTCAGGCGCGGCTTGAGAAACAGATCGCTGCTGGAGGCGTTGCAGTTCATCACGTGGACGGCCATGATGTTGGTGCCGCAGGTGAGGCGGTTGGTAGCCGGGCTGATGTCGGCTGCGTCCAAGGTCGAGGGGTCGCCGAGGATCGAAGCCGCGAAGCTGGCGTGCGTCAAGGTCTCGGGGGACGCGATGTTCGCGCCGCAGGCGAAGCCGCCGTTGAGGTACACGGCTGCGCCATCGTCATAGGTCAGGGTCAGGCTGAGCGACTGGACGGATGCGGCGTCGGAAAGAGCGAACGGGATGCGCAGGAAAACGCCAGGCTTCCCCTGCGCGAGGGTCAGCAGGCTCATGCTGATCTGTGATGCCCAGGCGGGGTTCTTGGTGGCGTAGCCCGCCGGGAGCACGCCTGCGGCCCAGCCCGCATCGTCGAACGCCGGGTGCTGCCACGTGGAGGCGAGCGTGCCGTCGGCGGGGCTGAACGCGCGGACCGGTGTCGCGTCGGAAACGAGCTCGACCGTCTGATCGGACAGCGAGAGTCCGAGGCCGAACGAGAGGTCCTCGTACTGCGGCGGATAGGCCGTGCCGTAGTCGTGCACCAGCATGCGGTCCGCGTCGTACAGGCCGAGGTATTCGCCGTTTTTGCTGAGCGCAAAATTGGTGTGCAGTTCCCCTGCCGGATCGGTGAGGTTCGCGTTTGAGGCCCAGATCAGGCGTGTGCCCCAGGGCGGCAGGACCACGTCGGGAAGCACCCATTTGCCTTTTCTGGTCGGGTCGTCGGTCAGAGACCAGCCCGACAGCGCGATGGGGCGGCTGGTGGTGTTCTGAAGCTCGATCCAGTCGGAGGCGTTGCCGAACGCGTCTTTGAGCCCGTCCTTGTTCTCCGCCATGAATTCGGAAATGATGACGGGAGGCGTCCAGGCGGAGGCGTTTGCCAACAGGAGGCAACAGGCCCAAGACAAGATTGTGCGGTTCGGCACCATGCGGCCATTATAAGGGATGGTGAAGGAGGCTTCCAACAGAATCGGAGTTTCAGCGCGGGCTTGCATCTGTGGGCGCGAGCAGTCATAATACGCTCTCTTTTTTCGAAACAAGGAGAGTGTCAGATGCGTACGAAAATCGTTGCAGGGAACTGGAAAATGAACAAGACGGCCTCTGAGGCCGCCGCGTTGATCGAGGGGATCAAAAAGGAAGTGGCCGGGATCTCCAAGGTGGAAGTCGTGGTTTGTCCGCCGTTCACGGATCTGAAGGATGCGGCAGCGGCCTGTGCCGGCTCGAATGTGGCGCTGGGCGCGCAGAATGTGCACTGGGAGGCCTCCGGCGCCTTCACGGGCGAAATTTCGGCCGCCATGTTGAAGGACCTGGGCGTGACGTATGTGATCATCGGCCACAGCGAGCGCCGCCAGTATTTCGGCGAGACCGACGAGACCGTCAACAAGCGCACGAAGGCGGCGTTGGCCGCCGGCCTGATCCCGATCGTTTGCGTCGGCGAGACGCTGGCCGAGCGCGATGCCGGCCAGATGGAGTCGGTGGTGGTCCGCCAGACCAAGGCCGGCCTCGCGGACTTGGGCGACGGGCTCAAGAAGGTCGTGATTGCGTATGAGCCGGTGTGGGCGATCGGCACGGGACGCACCGCGTCTCCGGCGCAGGCTCAGGAAGTGCATGCGCTGATCCGCCGGACGCTGGCTGAGATTTCGTGCGGCGACACGGCGAACACGATCCGCATCCAGTACGGCGGCAGCATGAAGCCGGAGAATGCGCAGGAGCTGATGAGCCAGCCGGACATCGACGGCGGGCTGATCGGCGGCGCAGCGCTGAAGGCGGATTCTTTCGCGGCGATCGTCAAGGCCGGCGTGTAATCCCGCGGCGCGATCTTCCCCGAGGGGGATTTGACAGGGCGACTTCCGAAAGGAGGTCGCCTTCGTTTTTTTTGCGCGGGGCTGGCTGTGTGCGCAAACGGAGTGCGAATTCGCGTTACTTTCTCATGGCGGAACACGGAAAGGTGAGATAAAATTCGGCCCCAGAATAAATTGGAGGTTCCGATGAATCAGCGGTGTTCGCGGAGGGGTTTTGTGCAGACGGCGGCGGCAGGGACCTTCGCCCTGGGTTTCCCGACCCTCATTCCTTCCCGTGTGTTGGGCGCTGAGGCCCCCAGCAAGACGATTCAGGTCGGGCAGATCGGGTTCGGACGGATCGCCAAAAGCATGGACGTTCCGGGGGTGATGAAATGCCAGGGCGTGAAGGTCGTGGCCCTTTCCGATCTCGACACCAAGCGGATGGCGCTGGGGAAGGCCTTCATCGATGCGGCCTATGCGAAACAGGGGGCCTCGGTCGATCTCCAGCTCTATCAGGACTACCGGGAGCTGCTGGCGCGCAGCGACGTTGATGCCGTTGTGATCTCCACGCCTGACCACTGGCATAGCCAGCCGGCGGTGGAGGCTGCGTTTGCGGGCAAGGACGTCTACATGCAGAAGCCTGCGGCGCTCACCATCGCGGAGGGGAGGCTTTTCAGCAACGCGATCCGCGAGAATAAGCGGGTGTTCCTGCTGGGGTCCCAGCAGCGCTCGTCGGAGCAGTTTCATCGCGCCAGCGAATGGGTCCGCAACGGCCGGATCGGAAAAATTCTGCGGATCGAAATCGGCCTGCCGGGCGATCCGGCTGGGGGCCGGAAGGACGAGATGCCCGTCCCGGCCAATTTGAACTACGACATGTGGCTGGGGTCCACGCCTGAAGTCTATTATACGGAGGACCGCGTGCATTCGCAGCGCGATGCCAAGCTGGAGTCGCGCCCCGGCTGGCTGCGCTGTGAACAGTTCGGCGCGGGCATGATCACGGGGTGGGGCTCTCACCATCTGGACATCGCGCACTGGGCCATGGGCTGGGAAGGAACGGGGCCGGTGGCCATCGAGGGGCGCGGCGAGTTCCATACCGGAGGCCTGTGGGATGTGCACGGCGCGTACGATGTGACGTTGACCTATGCCGACGGAACGCCGATGCGCGTGTGGGACCAGTACCCCAACGGCATCCGTTTCATCGGGGAAAAGGGCTGGATCTTCGTGAGCCGCGGCCCGGCCAAGATGACCGCCTCCGACCCGGTGGCGCCGGGCCAGCCGCTCAAGGCGCTGGACGCGAGCGACCCCAAGTTGTTGGAGGGTGAGATCGGGCCCGATGAGGTTCACCTCTACCGGCACCGCGGCAACCATCACCAGAACTGGGTGGACTGTATCCGCACGCGCGCCGAAACGCTCGTGCCGGCCGAGACGGCTCACCGTTCGTGCAGCGCCTGTCTGCTGGCCCACATCGGCATGAAGGCGGGACGACGGCTGACGTGGAACCCGGAGACGGAGACGTTCGTGGGCGATGAGCGCGCGAATGCGCTGCTGGCTCGCGCGGAGCGCGCGCCTTACGGCACGCGGCGCGCCTATGAGCGGTTGAGCGCAAGCAGGAAAGGCTGAGCGAGATGACGCCGACCCAGTGGGAAGCGCTTTTGGAGGTCGTCCGCGGCAAACGGTTGGACAAGCCGCTTTGCGGGTTCATCGCGGATAGCCCCTGGCTGCCGGAGTGGAGCCGTAAGGCCTCGATCCTGGATTATTACAGCTCTGAGCGGCTTTGGCTGGAGGCGAACTTCGAGGCGGTCAGGACTTTTCCAGACGCGATCTTTCTCCCCGGCTTCTGGTCTGAATACGGGATGTGCACGGAACCCTCCGCGTTCGGTTCCCGTCTGGTCTGGCAGGAGCACGAGCTCCCCTTTGCCGAGCCTCTCTGCCGCAACTCGGAAAAGGCGCTGACGCTTGAGAAGCCGGACGTCACGTCGGCCGGGCTGCTGCCGTTTGTCCTGCGCCGCCTGGTGCATGCGCGGCCGGCCATCGAGGCCGAGGGACACGCGATCCGCTTTGCCGTGGCACGCGGCCCGCTCAACATCGCTTCTTTTCTGATGGGCACGACGGACTTCCTGATGGCGATGCAGATCGATCCGGACGGGACGCATGCGATGCTGGAGGTGATCACCGCGTTTCTCGAAGACTGGATCAAGCTGCAGGCGCACGCCATCCCCTCGATCCGCGGCGTGCTGCTCTTGGACGACATCGTCGGGTTCCTCGGCCCCGACGACGTTTCGCAGTTCGCGATGCCGTATCTGAAGCGGGTTTTCGGTTGCATCGACGGCGACGTCCGTTTTTTCCACAACGACGCCAACGGGACGAGCTGTGCGCCGCAGCTGGGCGCGGCCGGGGTGAACCTGTTCAACTTCGGCTTTGAGCACCCGATCGACGAGATGCGCGCGCGGGTCGGTAGCGGTGTCGCGTTGCTCGGCAATATTCCGCCGCGCGACGTGTTGGCGGCGGGGACGCCTGAAGCGGTGCGCATGAGTGTGGCGGCGATGAAGCAGGCGCTCGGCAACGATTATTCGCGCGTCATCTTTTCGTGCGGCGGCGGACTGCCTCCGGGAGTGCCGACCGAAAACCTGAAGGCCTTTCTCGATGAGGCGTTGAATCATGAGCCGGCGATCCGCGCCGGCAAGGGGTAAGCATGGACAAAGCAGTCTCCAGCAAGAGCAAGGCCTCATGGGCCGTTCCTGTCGTCACGATCGCCGTCTTTCTGGGCTTCACGGTCGTTGGAGGAATCGGATATTTCGAGTTTTCGCCGCCCGAGCGGACCTGCGTCTCCTGTCACGAGATCCGGGCGTCGCATGCGCGGTGGACCAACTCGGTGCACCGGAACGTCTCCTGCAAAAAGTGCCACGGCGGCTCCGCCGACTCGCTGCATGCGCTCGAGGAGAACGCCAAGCGCGTGTTCTTCCATGTGACGGCGAAGCGTCACGACAACTTGCGGCTCAGCGAGGACCAGACGCTGCGCATGGTGCGGGCGTGCCAGTCGTGCCATGCGCGGGAGTTCGCGCACTGGCAGGCGGGCGGCCACGGCACGAATTACGCGGCGATCTTCATGGATGAGAAGCACAACCGGATTGAGCAGCTGAACGACGAGTGCCTGCGTTGCCACGGGATGTTCTTCGAAGGCGCCATGGCCGAGCTGGTCGCACCGCTCGACGTGAAGGGCCCCTGGCGCTTCAGGCGGCCCGGGTTCGAGAACCGGCCTGTGACGCCGTGTCTGGCCTGTCATGAGCTGCACGCTCCGGGGAGCCCCTTCCGACGCGACCTTGCGCCGCCGCCGTGC
>Ga0209066_10000988_pt1 | contig 39342 bp, 41 predicted proteins | sample All_14_2_FD_187198 | JGI IMG/M metagenome (GOLD analysis project Ga0209066, IMG submission 187198) | Freshwater microbial communities in response to fracking from Pennsylvania, USA - Allegheny Zone_MetaG_DW_15 (SPAdes) (version 2) ... | reverse complement strand
GTAATCATCAGACTACGATGTCTTCTCGTATCCCTTCCGCCGACCTGGTGGCTATGCCGGAGGTTCCCCACCCGATCCCATTCCGAACTCGGTCGTTAAGTCCTCCAGGGCCAATGGTACTTCGTCTCAAGGCGCGGGAGAGTAGGTCGCCGCCAGGTCCGCCGAAGGGATACAAACCTAACTCCATAAGTCCAGAAACCGACCCTTACCTTACAACGTCACCCGCCATTGCCGCGGGATGGAGCAGCCCGGTAGCTCGTCAGGCTCATAACCTGAAGGTCGCAGGTTCAAATCCTGCTCCCGCACCCAAAACAACAAAACAACACAACAAGCCCGCCAAGCAGAAATGCAAGGCGGGCTTCTTGCGTTCAGGGAAGCGCCCGAACCACGCCGGCCTGGGGCAGGCGCACTTGGGGGCGTGTGGCCGCAGGGCCAGCGGGTGGCCCTCTCCAGTGTCCCCGATCACCCTGGCGCGCTGAACCCTGACTCTCCATCGGGTCAGGACGCCTGATGGCGGGTTTGCCTGGCGGCCCTGCTTGCGAGGGCGCCTCACAGGCCGATGCGCTCGCGCGAAAAAGGGCGGATCCGCGAAAGCGGGTCCGCCCTTCTGTCGTCTGATCGCCTGCGCGGGATGACTAGTTGCGCAGCGGGCTGATCACCACCTCGACGCGGCGGTTCTGCGCCTTGCCGGCGGCCGTGGCGTTGGAGGCGATCGGTTGGGTCTCGCCGCGGCCGGCGATGGCGATCCTCTGGGGCTTCACCCCGCCGTTGCGGACGATGTAGTCGGCGACGGAGCGGGCCCGGCGCTCGGACAGGGCCATGTTGTAGTCATCCGGACCGTCGCTGTCGGCGTGGCCGATGACATCGATCAGGGTCGAGGGATAGGCCTTCAGGACGCGGGCGACGCCGTCGAGGGTGCGATAGAACTGCGGCTGCAGGGTTTCGCTGTTCGAGGCGAAGGTCACGTCGCTGGGCATGTTGAGGATCAGGTTGTCGCCGTCGCGGGTGACGCTGACGCCGGTATCGGCCAGCTCGCGGCGCAGCTCCGCCTGTTGCTTGTCCATGTAGTTGCCCACCGCGCCGCCGGCGAGAGCGCCGACGCCGGCGCCGATCAGGGCGTTCTTTCGGCCCTGTTCGCTGTCGGAGGTGTTGGTGAGGTACCCCAGCAAGGCGCCGCCGACCGCCCCGGCGATGACGCCGGTGCCGGTGTTGTTGCGAACGGTTTGACCGGTATAGGGGTCAACCGTGGTGCAGGCGGCGAGGGCGGTCGAGCCGAGCAGGCAGGCGGTGATCGCCAGGGTGCGGACGTGCATATTTCGTCTCCAGTAAGATCTGAGGTCACGGGAACGGCTCAGTAGCCCAAAGGTTCCATCAGGACCCACATATTTATGGAAAGTATTTGTGGGTCGGCTCTCGGGCGGGGCGGCCGATCTGACGTATTCGTGCTTTGGTCGGCCCCGTGTGGGGCGCGGTAGTCTTGATCTGGAGGTAGCAATAGGATCGTCGTGCATCCACCGGGGTGAATGGGCAGGCTTTCAGGATCGCAATAACTGTCGGTCCGTTGTCGTTCAGGCGATGGGAGCAGATATATATTGTCTTCTCATCCTCGCCGTGCCAGCATTCAACTAATGAATGACGAACCGAACTTCTTTGATGAATTGAATGGCTTCGGCGAGGTTCCGCGGGCCGCATATGCCGATTTTTGTAGCTGGTATGACCGACAGGATCCGGCCCGGCTGCGGCGCAAGGCAAAGGAGGCGGAGGTCTTTTTCCGGCGGACCGGGATCACCTTCAACGTCTATGGCCAGCAGGAAGCCAGCGAGCGGCTGATCCCGTTCGACATCGTGCCCCGCATCATATCGGCCCGCGAGTGGGCTCGTCTGACCCGGGGGATCGAGCAGCGGGTGCGGGCGATCAACGCCTTCCTGCACGACATCTATCACCGTCAGGAAATTCTTCGCGCCGGCCGTATTCCCGCGTCATTGATCGCGAAGAACGAGGCCTTCCTGCCGCAGATGATCGGGGTGACGCCGCCGGGCGGCATCTACACCCATATCGTCGGCGTCGACATTGTGCGCACCGGCGAGGACGACTTCTTCGTCCTGGAGGACAATGCGCGGACGCCGTCGGGCGTGTCCTACATGCTCGAAAACCGCGAGACCATGCTGCAGATGTTCCCGGAGCTCTTCTCCCGGGTGCCGGTTCGGGAAGTCGGCGACTATCCCAATCTGCTGCGTCGCTCTCTGGGCGCCTGTGCGCCGGCCGCCTGCACCGGAAAGCCCGTGGTCGCCGTGCTGACGCCTGGCATCCACAACTCGGCCTACTTTGAGCATTCCTTTCTGGCGGACCAGATGGGGGTCGAACTGGTCGAGGGCGATGATCTTCGACTGGTCGACGGTCGGATCGCCATGCGCACGACCGAAGGCTACACGCCGATCGATGTGCTCTACCGGCGGATTGACGACGATTATCTGGATCCGCTGAACTTCAATCCGGACTCGATGCTGGGCGTGCCCGGCATTCTGGACGCCTATCGCGCCGGCAAGATCACCATCGCCAATGCGCCGGGCACCGGGATCGCCGACGACAAGGCCATCTATTCCTACATGCCCGACATCGTCGAGTTCTATACCGGCGAGACGGCCATCCTGAAGAATGTCCCGACCTGGCGGTGCTCGGAGCCTGACTCCCTGGCCTATGTGATGGAGCATCTTGCGGAACTGGTCGTGAAGGAGGTTCACGGATCGGGCGGTTACGGCATGCTTGTCGGGCCCGCGGCCAGCAAGCGCGAGATCAAGGCTTTCGGCGAGAAGCTCAAGGCCAAGCCGGACAACTACATCGCCCAGCCGACCCTGGCCCTGTCGACCGTGCCGGTGATGACAAAGTCCGGGCTGGCCCCGCGGCACGTCGACCTGCGGCCCTTCGTGCTGGTTTCGCCCAACAAGATCGAGATCACCCCCGGCGGCCTGACCCGGGTGGCGATGAAGGCCGGCTCGCTGGTGGTCAATTCAAGCCAGGGCGGCGGGACCAAGGACACCTGGGTGCTGGAGGAATGAGGCGTTTGTTGAGGGCTATCCAATGTTAGGCAAGACCGCCCGCGGCCTGTTCTGGATGTTCCGGTTCCTTGAGCGCAGTGAAAATACGGCCCGTCTGGTCGACGCCGGCTTCCGGATCGCCCTGACCCGTTCCATGGCGGCCGAGGCAGAATGGGCCTCGGTGGTCGGCACATCCGGCGTGCGGGACGCCTATCTGGCAAAGCATGAGGGCTTCAAAGGCGCCAGCGTTGTCGACTTCCTGCTGCGCGACCGGTCCAACCCCTCCAGCGTCATGTCGGTGATCGACAGCGCCCGCAGCAATGCGCGGCTGGTTCGCACGGCCCTGACCCGGGAGGTCTGGGAAGCGACCAACGAGTGCTGGATGACGATGAAGGAGGTGCTTCGGCGCCCGGTGTCGGAGAACGATCTGCCCGACGTGCTGGCCAGCATCCGCCGTCAGAACGCCCTGGTGCGCGGGGCCCTGACCGGGACCATGCTGCGCAACGACATCTACAACTTCGCCCATCTGGGCACCTTTGTGGAGCGGGCGGACAACACGGCGCGGATCCTCGACGTCAAATACTATGTGCTTCTGCCGTCGGTCTCCTTCGTCGGCTCGTCGCTGGACAATGTGCAATGGGAGACCATTCTTCGGTCAGTGTCGGCCCAGCGCGCCTATCGCTGGCTCAGCGACGGGGACGCCAATCCCCGGCAGATCGCCAACCTGATCATTCTTGATCAGCGGATGCCCCGCTCCCTGGCCTTCTGCACCGGCCAGATCCGGGAAAATCTGAACCTGCTGGCCGACTCCTACGGGGTCAGACTGCCCTGCCATGATCAGGCGGCGGCCGCCGAGCGCCGGTTGCTCGACAACTCCATCGAGTCGATTTTCGAGAACGGCCTCCACCAGTTCCTGTCTGACTTCATCGTCAGCAACAGGTCGCTTGGTCTGCAGATCGAGCAGGACTACCGGTTCTACGGATAAGATTATGCATGTAAAAATTCGCCACAGCACCGAATATCACTATGACCAGCCGGTGCCCTACGGCCTCCAGCAGTTGCGGATGATCCCCAAGTCTTCCGCCGGCCAGAAGGTCGTGACCTGGGCGACCACCGTCGAGGGCGGTCGCAAGGAAGTGACCTTCACCGACCAGCACAACAACCATGTCGAACTGCTGACCATCGACCGCGGCAGCCGCTCGGTCACCATTGTCTGTGAGGGGGAGGTGGATACGGCGGACACGGTGGGCATCATCGGCCAGCACGGGGGCTATGCGCCGCTCTGGTACTTTGAGCGCCAGACCCCCCACACCAAGGCCGGGGCCCATGTTCGCCAGCTGATCCGGGCGCTTGGCAAGGATTTCGAGAACGACACCGCCAGGCTGCATGCGCTGTCGGCGCTGATCCTGGGGACGGTCGGCTACGAGATCGGCAAGACCGACTTCTCGACCTCGGCCGAACAGGCGCTGGAGACCGGCAGCGGGGTCTGTCAGGACCATGCCCACATCTTCATCAGCGCCGCGCGGGCGATCGGCTATCCGGCCCGCTATGTCAGCGGCTATCTGGTCATGAACGACCGGGTGGATCAGGAGGCCGGTCACGCCTGGGCTGAAGCCCATGTGCCCGGGTTGGGCTGGGTCGGGTTCGACATCTCCAACGGCGTGTCGCCGGACGAGCGCTATGTGCGCGTCGCCACGGGCCTGGATTATCGTGAGGCGGCGCCGGTTTCAGGCATAACCTTTGGCGGTCATCGGGAATCGATGACAGTTCATTTGCAGGTCCAGCAGTAGCGATCCCTGCCTGAGGCTAACCTGACGGATTACATATGACCTATTGCGTTGCGCTGCGGCTGTCCCGGGGGCTGGTGTTCATGTCGGACACGCGAACCAATGCGGGCGTCGACAACATCTCGACCTTTCGCAAGATGTTCACCTGGCAGGCGCCGGGCGAGCGGGTCATCACCCTGATGACCGCCGGCAATCTGGCCACGACCCAGTCGGTGATCAGTGTGCTGGACGAACGGACCAAGGTCCCGGCCGAGCGCAAGCCGTCGCTGCTGGAAGTCCCGACCATGTTCCAGGCCGCGCGGCTGGTCGGCGAGGTGCTGCGCGAAACCATCCAGATGAATTCGATGACCGGCCAGACGGCGGACTCCGTCTTCGGGGCGACCATCATTCTGGGCGGGCAGATCAAGGGCATGCCGCCGCGATTGTTCATGATCTATCCGGAAGGCAACTTCGTCGAGGCGTCGGAGGACACGCCGCACTTCCAGATCGGCGAAACCAAATACGGTCGCCCGATCCTGGTGCGGGCCTATGATCGGGACATGAGTTTCGAGCAGGCGGCCAAGCTGCTGATGGTCTCGTTCGACTCGACCATGAAGGCCAATCTTTCGGTCGGCGCGCCGCTGGACCTGCAAGTCTACAGAACGGATGACTTTGCCCTGTTCCACGAACAGCGGATCACCCAGAACGACGCCTACTTCCAGACCCTGGCCGCGGGGTGGGGCGAGGCGCTCAAAGGGGCGTTCCAGTCCCTCCCGGACCCCACATTCTAGGGGCGCCCCCTGGACGGGAGTCTCTGGCGCAAAAGGCTCCGATCACGCGACTTTTCAAGGCTTTGTGCGCGCTTATCCCCGACTGCGGCCCTGTGGCCGCTTGAATGGGGGGTCAAAGCGCCCCAACTATCAACACGAACGCACCCGTCCGTAGAGCGGGTGCGGCGCGGCGCCGCTTTTCGGGCCGGGCCAAGGAGATTTGAGTCTATGTCTGACCTTCGTACCCTTCCGGTGTTGCCGCTTCGGGACATCGTTGTCTTCCCCCACATGGTCGTTCCGCTGTTTGTCGGCCGTGAGAAATCGGTTCGCGCCCTCGAAGAGGTGATGCGCGGCGACAAACAGATCCTGCTGGCGACCCAGAAAAACAGCGCCGACGATGATCCGGCGGCCGACGCCATCTATGACGTCGGCGTCGTGGCCACCGTGCTGCAGCTGCTCAAGCTGCCCGACGGCACCGTCAAGGTGCTGGTCGAGGGCAAGCAGCGGGCGGCGGTGACCCGCTTCATCAGCTCCGAGGAGTACTATGAGGCCGAAGCGGCCATCCTCGAGGAGGATGACGGCGAGGAGCATGAGGCCGAAGCCCTGTCCCGCGCGGTGGCCGAGCAGTTCGAAGGCTATGTGAAGCTGAACAAGAAGATCCCGCCCGAAGCCCTGGCGTCGATCCCGCACATCACCGAGCCCGGCAAGCTGGCCGACAGCATCGCCGCCCACCTGTCGGTGAAGATCGGCGACAAGCAGGCGCTGCTGGAGCTGTTCAACGTCGTCAAGCGTCTGGAAAAGGTCTTCGCCCTGATGGAGGGCGAGATCTCCGTCCTGCAGGTCGAGAAGAAGATCCGCAGCCGCGTCAAGCGGCAGATGGAGAAGACCCAGCGCGAATATTATCTGAACGAGCAGATGAAGGCGATCCAGCGTGAGCTGGGCGACCAGGACGATGGTCGCGACGAGCTGCTCGAGCTTGAGAAGCGCATCAAGAAGACCAAGTTCTCCAAGGAAGCCCGGACCAAGGCCGAGGCGGAGCTGAAGAAGCTGCGCAACATGAGCCCGATGTCGGCCGAGAGCACCGTCGTGCGCAACTATCTCGACTGGCTGCTGTCCCTGCCCTGGGGCAAGGCGCGTCCCAAGAAGATCGATATCGCCAAGGCCGAGGCCATCCTGGAAGAGGACCACTACGGCCTCGACAAGGTGAAGGAGCGGATCCTCGAGTACCTCGCGGTTCAGGCCCGGACCAACTCGCTGAAGGGCCCGATCCTCTGCCTGGTCGGCCCTCCCGGGGTCGGCAAGACCTCGCTTGGCCGCTCGATCGCCAAGGCGACGGGGCGCGAATTCCTGCGCCTGTCGCTCGGCGGCGTGCGCGACGAGGCCGAGATCCGCGGTCACCGCCGCACCTACATCGGCTCGATGCCCGGCAAGGTCATCCAGTCGATGAAGAAGGCCAAGGCCGTCGATCCGTTCTTCCTGTTCGACGAGATCGACAAGATGGGCAGCGACTATCGCGGCGACCCGTCCTCGGCCCTGCTTGAGGTCCTGGACCCGGCGCAGAACTCGACCTTCGCCGACCACTACCTTGAGGTGGATTACGACCTCAGCCAGGTGATGTTCGTCACCACGGCCAACAGCCTGAACATGCCCCAGCCGCTGCTGGACCGCATGGAGATCATCCGCATCCCCGGCTACACCGAGGCCGAGAAGATCGAGATCGCCAAGCGTCACGTCCTGCCCAAGCTGATCAAGGATCATGGCCTGACGACGGCCGAGTTCGTTGTGCCGGACAAGGCCATCCAGGACCTGATCCGCTACTACACCCGGGAAGCCGGCGTGCGGTCGCTGGAGCGGGAACTGGGCAACCTGGCCCGCAAGACGGTCCGCGATCTGGTGCGTGAGAAGGTCACCTCGATCACCATCGATGATGAGCGTCTGGCCAAGTACGCCGGCGTCCAGAAGTACCGCTACGGCGAGACCGACGAGGAGGATCAGGTCGGTATCGTCACCGGTCTGGCCTGGACCGAGTTCGGCGGTGAGATCCTCACCATCGAAGCGGTCAAGATGCCCGGCAAGGGGCGGATGTCGATCACCGGCAACCTCAAGGACGTGATGAAGGAATCCATCGCCGCGGCGAATTCCTACGTGCGTTCGCGGGCGACCAAATTCGGCATCAAGCCGCCGGCGTTCGAGAAGACCGACGTCCACGTGCACGTTCCGGAAGGGGCCACCCCCAAGGACGGACCGTCGGCCGGCGTGGCCATGGCCATCGCCATCATCTCGGTGCTGACCGGCATTCCGATCCGCAAGGACATCGCCATGACCGGCGAGGTCACCCTGCGGGGCCGGGTTCTGGCCATCGGCGGCCTGAAGGAGAAGCTGCTGGCGGCCCTGCGCAGCGGCATCAAGACCGTGCTCATCCCTCAGGAGAACGAGAAGGATCTGGCCGAGGTGCCGCAGTCGGTGAAGGACGCTCTGGAGATCGTGCCGATTTCCACGGTCGACGAGGCCATCGCCCGGGCCCTTGTCAGCGCTCCGGTCGCCATCGAATGGTCAGAAGATGATGAGCCGGTTGTGGCGCCTGCGAAGGTCGATGACGTCGACGGGGATGCTGTTATTACCCACTAAGGGTAATTGCGCCAAGTAATCACTGTTAATGTGCGCGCCGCGGCCTTGCCGCGGCGCGTTTCTTTTGACGGCGGGCCGACAGTCTTCATAATTCCGTCGACGTGTGACTGATCGCCCGGCGGGCGAATACCGCAGCGCACAATCCATGCCACGGGTGGGAGACTATCGATGACGAAAGCCGAACTGATCGCCGCGATTGCCGAGGGCTCAGGTTTGAACAAGACCCAGGCCGGCGCGGCTCTGCAGGCTTTTACCGATGCGGTGACCGACTCCCTGAAAAAGGGCGAGGACGTCAGGCTGGTCGGGTTCGGCGCGTTCAAATCGGTGTCGCGGGCGGCGGGCACCGCGAGAAACCCCCGCACCGGCGCCTCGGTCATGCGTCCGGCCTCGAAGACGGCGCGGTTTCAGATCGGCGAGGGACTGAAGTCGGCGCTCAACAGCTAGGCCGCTCCCGGCGCTCCTGTTTCGTTTTGCGCTTCCGTCTGATCCCGCCGCCGTCTAAACCCGGCCGCGCGGGCGGCTAGCTCAGCTGGTCAGAGCACCTCGTTTACACCGAGGGGGTCGGGGGTTCGAACCCCTCGCCGCCCACCACGCGCCCCTCATAGATTGCCAAATTCTGCGGTCCGGGGGACGCATCGGATCTGTTCGCGAGAGGCCTGCCGAACCGGGCGGGCAATCCAATGCCGCCCGGCCTGCGTATCTCCAGACATGATCCTGCTTGCCCTGGCTGTTGCCCTGTTTCTGTCTGTCTGGATGACCCTGGCCTGGGCCTATCAGCGGGCGGTGTCCAACGGCGGCTGGACAGACGTCTTCTGGAGCTTCGGCATGGGCGCGGCGGGTGTCGCCATCGCCCTGTGGCCGCTGGGGGAGGGGGCGCCGAACGCCCGCCAGTGGCTGGCCGCCGGCCTGATCGCTCTTTGGTCCGTGCGTCTGGGCAGCCATCTGTTTCGCCGGGTGGCCGGCTCGGCTGAAGACGCGCGCTATGCGACCTTCAGACGGGAATGGGGTGATGCGTTCCAGCCGCGGATGTTCGGCTTTCTTCAGGCTCAGGCGCTTTCGGGCGCTCTGCTCTGCCTGGCGATCCTGGTCGCCGCCCGCAATCCCGCGCCGGGACTGGTCTGGAGCGACATCGCGGCCGGATTGATCCTGTTCGCGGCCATCGCCGGGGAGGGGCTGGCCGACACCCAGCTTGAGCGATTCAAGGGCTATCCGTCCAACCGGGGCAAGGTTTGCGACGTCGGCCTGTGGGGCTGGTCGCGGCACCCCAACTATTTCTTTGAATGGACGCTGTGGCTGGCCTGGCCGGTGATGGCGATCGGCCCTGATCCGCTGTCCTCCTTTGCGGTCTGGCCCTGGGGCTGGCTGGCGCTGATCGGTCCGGCCTTCATGGCCTGGCTGCTGATCAAGGTTTCGGGGGTCCCGCCGCTCGAAGCGGCGATGCTCAAATCCCGTGGAGACGCCTATGCGGCCTATCAGGCCCGGGTCTCCGCCTTCTTTCCCCTGCCGCCGAAAGCCTGAAGGGCCAAATGGATCTGCTGAAAACCGCCATCAACGCCGCCGAGTCCCTGCCGGCCCCCGACTCCATTCGCCGGGCGGCCATTTCCTGGCTGGTCGAGAAGCAGCGCCTCGACCTGCTGGGTCTGCCGGACAGTCTGGCCAAGGAGTTCGCCCGGGACATGCGCGCCCGGCCGATCGCCGAACACACCGACGCGGCCAATGAGCAGCACTATGAAGTGCCGGCGGAGTTCTTCCGCCTCGTGCTGGGCCCGCGCCTGAAATATTCCTCCTGTCTCTATGACGATGGCGCGCGCACCCTTGGCCAGGCCGAAGACCGGGCGCTCGCCGTCACCTGTGAGCATGCCGGCCTCAAGGACGGCCAGGATGTTCTGGAACTTGGCTGCGGCTGGGGATCGTTGTCCCTGTGGATGGCGGCAAACTATCCGGCCTCACGGATCACCTCGGTGTCCAATTCCCACGGCCAGCGGGAGCATATCGAGGCCCAGGCCAAGGCGCGCGGCCTGACCAACCTCAAGGTCATCACCGCCGACGCCAACGCCTTCCAGCCGGACGGCGACTTTGATCGGGTGGTGTCGGTCGAGATGTTCGAGCACATGGCCAACTGGGGCGAACTGCTTGGCCGGGTGCGGACCTGGCTGCGGCCGGAAGGACGCCTCTTCATCCATATCTTCAGCCACCGGTCCCAGCCCTACCGCTTCAGCCACGAGGATCAGGACGACTGGATCGGGAAATACTTCTTCACCGGCGGCTTCATGCCCAGCCACGACCTGATCCGGGACTTCAGCGACCTGTTCGAGGTCGAGCAGGACTGGAAGTGGAACGGCGTCCACTACCAGAAGACCGCCCTGGACTGGCTGGCCAACATGGACCGCGAGGATCTCGCCGTGCGGCGGATCATGAAGGCGACCTATGGCAATGAGGCCGGCGTCTGGCGTCGTCGCTGGCGGCTGTTCTTCCTCGCCACAGCCGGCCTGTTCGGCCACCGCGACGGCCAGGAATGGGGCGTCAGCCACTATCTGCTGAAACCGGTCGCCTGATCGACAAAACCGCGTTCGGTTTTGCTTGAACCGCCCTCCAAAAGTGATATCACTTTGATCACAGATTTTTGGAGGGCGACATGTCCGATCATCGGGCTATCAACAAGACTTCGGAGCGCGCCGGCGGCGGCATGAACGGCATTCTCATGCTGCTCGTGACTATCGCCCTGATGGTGGGCGGGGCGGTGCTTTTCACCAACATCAAGCACAACACCCCGCTGGGGGTGGCCGGGCTGGTCCTGGCCATGCTGGGCCTGCTGGTGGCCTGCGGCTTCTATGCGCTGCAGCCTAACGAGGCCTCGGCCATCACCCTGTTCGGCAACTACAAGGGCACCGACCGCACCACCGGCCTGCGCTGGGTGCTGCCCTGGTATGGGCGCAAGAAGGTGTCGATGCGGGTGCGCAACGTCACCAGCGAGATGCTGAAGGTCAACGACAAGGGCGGCAATCCCATCGAGATCGCGGCCAACGTCGTCTGGCGGGTGAACGACAGCGCCCAGGCCCTGTTCGATGTCGATGACTACCTGGCCTTCATCAACATCCAGATCGAGACCGCCCTGCGCGAGGTCGCCCGGCACTATGCCTATGACCATGCCGAGGACGACGAGCCGACCCTGCGCGCCGACGCCGAGATTGTCAGCGAGCGGCTGAAGGTCGACCTGCAGAGCCGCGTCTCGGTGGCCGGCATCGTGGTCGACGAATGCCACCTGATGCACCTGGCCTATGCGCCGGAGATCGCCGGGGCGATGCTGAAGCGTCAGCAGGCTCATGCGGTGCTGGCGGCCCGGGCGATGATCGTCGCCGGCGCGGTGTCGATGGTCGAAACGGCCCTGGAGCAACTCAGCGCCCGCGGCGTTGTCGATCTGGACGAGGAGCGCAAGGCGGCCATGGTCTCCAACCTGCTGGTCGTGCTCTGCGCCGACCGCGAGGCCCAGCCCGTGGTCAACACCGGCACCCTCTACGGCTGACGGTATGGCCAGTCCCGGCAAACGCGCATTTCTGATCCGGGTGAAGCCCGAGGTGCTCGACGCTGTCGAGCGCCTCGCGGCCGATGAACTGCGCAGCGTCAACGCCCAGGTCGAGGTGCTGATCCGCGAAGGGCTGGCGAAGCGGGGGCGGTTGAAGCTCCCGGCGAAGGACGACAAGGACTGAAGCGGCTCCTTGTGACCCGGCGGCGCGCGTGACAGCATCAGCTGTCCACAAAGGGGCAATGATGCGCCGGCCCTCGATCCTGATTGTCTGCGGTGTCTTCTGTGTCGCGCTGATTGGCGGCGCGGCGGCGAGGCCGGACGGCTATTTCCCCGACCGGCTCTGGCGGCAAAGCACGATCTGTACGCAGCCGGCCGGGATGAAGCTCACCCTGATGACCGATGACCGGGCGGACTGGTACTGGCGCGCTCTGGCCGGCATGAATGAGCCGTCCCTCGCCGACGGCAGTGGTCCCGACAGTTGGCGGTTCCTCTGGCTCAGAAGTTTTCACGCCCCTATCGCGGTGCGCATCCAGTCCGCAGCGGACGGCCGACTTAACCTCACGGCCAAAAGGCTCTCGGGACAGGGAGGGTATGATCCGGGGCTGATTGCGGCGACTGTCCAAAGGCCTCTGGAGCCAGACGAGGCGCGCCGGTTCAGGGCGCTTGCGGGTTCACCGCGGTTTGACGCGGACGGGCCGCCCGACTGCACGTTCGGCGCCGATGGGGCGCGATGGATCATCGAGACGCGCGTCGGCGGGCAGTATCACTTCCAGGACGAATGGACGCCGCAGACCGGAGAGGTCGCAGCGCTTGGCCGCTTCATGCTGGATCTGACCGACTGGGACGTCGAGCCGATCTACTGATATCGATTTTGGGGAAAGTGGCGCGAATGACGGGACTCGAACCCGCGACCTCCGGCGTGACAGGCCGGCGCTCTAACCAACTGAGCTACATCCGCATCTGCCGCTTCACAGCGGCGCGAGGCGTGCGGAATAGGGGGCTCCCCCGATCCTGTCAAGCGTCGCTTCAACGCTTATGTGGAAACTTATGGGGAGAGTTTCGCGGGCGCTGAATAATGGAACGGCGCCCCCGGTCCGGTCGGCCACTCCATCACCGCCCAAACCCCCGTCACAGCGAGGGCTACGCCGATAAAGGCGAAGCTGAAGGGCAGGACCGAGCTCATCAGCCCGCCAACGCCCATGCCCGGCTTCCATCGGTGACAGAAGGCCAGGACGAGGGGGAAGTAGGGCATCAGGGGGCTGGCCATGTTCACCGTCGAATCGCCCATGCGGTAGGCGGCGGTGGTCATTTCCGGTGAAACGCCCAGCAGCATCAGCATCGGGACCAGAACGGGGGCCAGCGCCGCCCACTTGGCCGAGGCAGAACCGATGAACAGATCGAGGATGGCGGTCATCAACACCACCCCGAGCAACAGCACCACCATCGGCACCTGGGCGTCGCCCAGCACCTGGGCGCCGTTGATGGCGATGATGGCCCCGAGGTTGGACAGGGTGAACAGCAGGATGAAGTGGGCGGCGGCGAAGGCCAGGACGATGTAGGGGGCCATGGCCGCCATCGACTCCCCGGCCAGGCGGACCACGTCGCGGTGGGACTTGATGGTCCCGTTGCTGACCCCGAAGGCGACGCCGGCGGCGAGGAACAGCAGGAAGAAGGCGGCGACCAGGGAGCGGAAGAAAGGCGTCCACTGGCTGAGGCTGTCGGCCGCGGCGTCGCGCAGGGGCGCATTGGGGCCAAGGGTCAGGAAGGCCCAGAGGGCGGCGACGCCCAGAACCGCCAGTCCGGCCCAGAGCAGCCCCCGACGTTCACCGTTGTCCAGCGGGGTATTGGAGGGGCGATGGCCCTCCGGCGGGACCCAGGGGCCCAGCCGGGGCTCGACCACCTTCTCGGTGATCCACCAGCCGACGGGCACGAACAGGGCGGCGGAGGCGGCGGTGAACCACCAGTTGCCGACAAGGTTCACCCTCCAGGCCGGATCCAGCAGATGCACCGCCGGTTCGGTGAAACCCAGGATCAGGGCGTCGAACTGGCTGGGGGTGGGATTGCCGGCAAAGGCCCCGACACAGCTGGCGAAGGCGCAGGCGATCCCGGCGACCGGGTGGCGCCCGGCGGCGGCGAAGGCCACGCCGGCCAGCGGAATGAGAATGATGAAGCCGCTGTCTGCGGCGTGGTTGGACACCAGGCCCAGCAGGATGATCACCGGGGCCAGCAGCCGGGCCGGGGTGCGGCGCACCAGCCCGCGGACCGCCGCCGACAGCAGGCCGACCCGCTCGGCCACGCCCGCCCCCAGCATGACCAGCAGCACATAGCCCAGCGGCGCAAAACCGGTCAGGGTCTTGGGCATCTCGACCAGAACTCGCTGGATATTGTCCGGATCGACCAGACTGCGGGCGACCAGGGGCTCCCCGGTTCCGGGGTGAATGACCGACAGGCCGGCCGCGGCGCAGATCACGCTGGCCAGCACCAGGGCGCCGATAAGCCAGAGGAAGATGAAGACCGGATCGGGAAGCTTGTCGCCCAGGCGTTCAACGCCGTCGAGGAATCGAAGGGCCAGAGGGCGTTTTGTCATGGGGGAATATCGGCACGGAGGAGCGGGGAGGGCAAGGGCGGGCGCCCGCAGGCCTGCCCGGAACGGGCGCCGCGCCCGGGCCTCAGTGGCGGAACGAGGCGCCCAGGCGCGCCTTCTGCCGGGTTGCCGGTCAGTGCGGCCGGGGCCTTCCGTCGCTGCGCTGGTCTACGGCGGGTAAAGCCGGGGCCCAGCGGCTTAGATGAGAACCCCTCGCAATGCTTCCAATCCCCTTTGAACCCCCGTCATCCTTGGTCTACAACGCGCCCGACTCCTTCCCGGGGAAACCATGGACGCCTTCCTTCTCGAATATCTGCCGATCGTGATTTTCATCGGCATCGCCGCCGTGCTGGGGCTGGTCTTCATCTTTGGAGCCGCCATCCTCGCGCCGAGCGCCCCGGACCCTGAAAAGGTCTCGGCCTATGAGTGCGGGTTCAACGCCTTTGATGACGCGCGGATGAAGTTCGACGTCCGCTTCTATCTGGTGTCGATCCTGTTCATCATCTTCGATCTGGAAGTGGCCTTCCTGTTTCCCTGGGCGGTCAGCCTGATGAAACTGCCGCCGGAGGCGTCGCAGTTCGCCTTCTGGTCGATGATGACCTTCCTCGGCGTGCTGACCGTCGGCTTTATCTATGAATGGAAGAAGGGCGCCCTGGAATGGGAGTAATCGTTCCTGCTGGCGGGACGACCCCCGCCCTGAGCGCCGGGCGCAGCACCGTCGAGGGTTACGACGCGCGCCTGCATGACCCCTATTTCGATGCGGTCTCAGACCAGCTGGTCGACAAGGGCTTTGTTGTCGCCGCGGCCGATGACCTGATCACCTGGGCCCGCACCGGCAGCCTGATGTGGATGACCTTCGGCCTGGCCTGCTGCGCCGTCGAGATGATGCACTCGGCCATGCCGCGCTACGACCTCGAGCGCTATGGCTTCGCCCCTCGCGCCAGCCCGCGCCAGAGCGATGTGATGATCGTCGCCGGCACCCTGACCAACAAGATGGCTCCGGCTCTGCGCAAGGTCTACGACCAGATGCCCGAGCCCCGCTATGTCATCTCCATGGGCAGCTGCGCCAACGGCGGCGGCTACTACTATTACAGCTACAGCGTCGTGCGCGGTTGCGACCGGATCGTGCCGGTCGACATCTATGTGCCGGGCTGCCCGCCCACCGCCGAGGCTTTGGTCTATGGCGTGCTGCAGCTGCAGAAGAAAATCCGCCGCACGGGGACCATCGAGAGATGAGCGACGTCGCCACGCCCGCAACCCTCGACAGCACGCTTGAGGCCCTCGGCCAGGCGATCGTCGCCAACAGCGCCGGAGCTTTCGTCGCCCATTCGGTGGCCTTCGGCGAGCTGACTGTCACCGCCCAGATGCCGCGCATCGTCGAGGCCCTGACCCAGCTGCGCGACAATCCCGATTGCCGCTTCCAGCAGCTCATCGACCTGTGCGGCGTCGATTATCCCGAGCGCGGCCAGCGCTTCGAGGTGGTCTATCACCTGCTGTCGATGGTGAAGAACCATCGCATCCGCGTCCGCGTCGCCACCGACGAGGACACCCCCGTTCCCAGCATCACCAGCGTCTATCCGGTGGCTGACTGGTTCGAGCGCGAGGCGTTCGACATGTATGGCATCTTCTTCGAAGGCCACCCGGACCTGCGCCGCATCCTGACCGACTACGGTTTCCATGGTCATCCGCTGCGCAAGGATTTCCCGATGACCGGCTATGTCGAGGTTCGCTACGACGACGAGCTGAAGCGGGTGGTCTATGAGCCGGTGAAGATCGCCGAGTTCCGCAATTTCGATTTCCTCAGCCCCTGGGAAGGCGCGCAATACGCCCTGCCGGGTGATGAGAAGGCGGAGAGCAAGTAATGGCCGACGACGCCGGAACCATCGCCGCGATCCCGGAAACCCCGGTCCGCAAGTTCAACATCAACTTCGGGCCCCAGCACCCGGCCGCCCACGGCGTTCTGCGCCTGGTGCTGGAGCTGGACGGCGAAGTGGTCGAGCGGGTCGACCCGCACATCGGCCTGCTGCATCGCGGCACCGAGAAGCTGATGGAGGCCCGCACCTACCTCCAGAACGTGCCCTATTTCGACCGCCTCGATTACGTGGCGCCGATGAACCAGGAGCATGCCTTCTGCCTGGCCATCGAAAAGCTGCTGGGCGTCGAGGTCCCGATCCGGGGCAGCATCATCCGGGTGCTCTATTCCGAGATCGGCCGCATTCTCAGCCATCTGCTCAACGTCACGACCCAGGCCATGGACGTCGGCGCCCTGACCCCGCCGCTGTGGGGTTTTGAAGAGCGCGAAAAGCTGATGATCTTCTATGAGCGGGCCTGCGGCGCCCGTCTCCACTCCAACTATTTCCGGCCGGGCGGCGTCCATCAGGACCTCCCCGACCAGCTGGTCGAGGACATCGACAAGTGGGCGATCGCCTTCCCGAAGGTCTGCGACGACATCGAGGGGCTGATCACCGAAAACCGCATCTTCAAGCAGCGCAACGTCGACATCGGCGTGGTGACCAAGGAAGAGGCGCTGGCCTGGGGCTTCTCCGGCGTGATGGTGCGCGGCTCGGGCATCGCCTGGGACCTGCGCCGCAACCAGCCTTACGAGTGCTACAACGACTTCGATTTCCAGATCCCGCTGGGCAAGAACGGCGACTGCTACGATCGCTATCTGTGCCGGATGCAGGAGATGCGGGAGTCGACCAAGATCATCCGCCAGGCCTGTGAAAAGCTGCGCACCGTGCGCGGCCCGGTGATGACCACCGACAACAAGATCACCCCGCCGCGCCGCGCCGAGATGAAGCGGTCGATGGAATCCCTGATCCATCACTTCAAGCTCTACACCGAAGGCTTCCGCACCCCGGAAGGCGAGGTCTATGCGATGGTCGAGGCCCCCAAGGGCGAGTTCGGCGTCTATCTGGTCAGCGACGGCTCCAACAAGCCCTACCGCTGCAAGATCCGCGCGCCGGGCTTCCCGCATCTGGCGGCCATGGACTGGATGAACCGCGGCCACATGCTGGCCGACGTCAGCGCCATCCTCGGCAGCCTCGACATCGTGTTCGGGGAAATCGACCGCTAGAGCCAGACGCTCCAGCCGCAGTAGTGGAAATCTGAATGTCCGTCCGTCGCCTCGCCAAAGATCAGCCTGATAGCTTCGCCTTCAACAAGGCGTCGATGAAGGAGGTCGAGTTCTGGCTCGCCAAATACCCGGAGGCCCGCAAGCAGTCGGCCTCTATCCCGCTGCTCTGGCTGGCCCAGAAGCAGGAGGGCTGGGTGTCGGAGCCGGCGATCCGGGTGATTGCCGAGATGCTGGCCATGCCGGTGATCCGGGTGCTGGAGGTGGCGACCTTCTACACCATGTTCCAGCTTGAGCCGGTCGGTAAGGTCGCCTTCGTTCAGCTGTGCGGCACTACCCCCTGCATGCTGCGCGGGGCCAATGACCTTAAGGACGTTCTGAAGGCCAAGATCGGCCCGAAGAATCATGTCTCGGCCGACGGCAAGTTCAGCTGGGAAGAGGTCGAGTGCCTCGGCGCCTGCTGCAACGCCCCGATGGCGGCGATCAATGACTACTACTACGAGGATCTGACGCCCGAGAGCCTGGGCCAGATCATCGACGACTTCGCCGCCGGCAAGTCGCCCAAGCCTGGCTCCTATGACGGTCGCGGCGCCTCCGAGCCCAAGGGCGCGGTTCACACCCTGACCGATCCCAAGCTCTACGACGGCAGTTCCGCCAAGAAGATCAAGCTGCCCAACGCGCCGGCCAAGGTGAAGAAGACCAAGGAACCGGCGGCGAGCTGATCGCAGAGGCTGACGGGATGCAGAAGGTCACCTTCAAGGAACTGATCGCTCATCCGCCCCTGGTCATGGCCTGGGGCTGGGAGATGATCTGCATCGCCGCCGCCCTCTATGCCGGGGTGTTTCTCGACAACTATCCGGTGATGTTCGGCATTCTGGCGGTCGGGGTGCTGCCCTTCACCGTGGTCCTGCTGATGTTTCTCAACGCCCGCCGCGAGTCCGGCGAGGGCCGGGACCAGGGCCGGCGTCCGCGATGATCGATGACGCCGAAGAACTGAACCGCCGGATTGCCTATCTGGACGCCCTGCGCGGTCTGCACCGGATCGAGCGTCTGGCCGGCTTTGTCCTGATCCTGCTGGGCGTCGGCCTGACGCTCGGCGGCTGGGTCTATCAGCCCTGGCCCGCCGCGATGATAACCGCCGGCTGGGTGCTGGTGGCGATCGGCTGGGTGTTGTTTGTCTATGTTATCTGGCGTCGCACCGCCTGGCGGCGCGCCAATCCGTTCGAAAGCTGGAGACCGTGACGCCGGTGGTTTTCCTGATCGCAGGAATGCTGCTAGTGACCGCTCTTCAATTGGTCATTGCCTCCGGCCTCGCCCCGCGCGCGGCCGCAACACAGAAATCGGGTTCCTGATGGTCGGCATCCTCGAAGACAAGGATCGCATCTTCACCAACCTCTACGGTCTCCAGGACTGGGGTCTCGAGGGCGCGAAGAAGCGCGGTTGCTGGAATGCGACCAAGGACATGCTGGACGCCGGGGCCGCCTGGATCATCGACAACGTCAAGGCCAGCGGCCTGCGCGGTCGCGGCGGCGCCGGGTTCGGCACCGGCCTGAAGTGGTCGTTCATGCCCAAGGAGGTCAAGGACGGCCGGCCCCATTACCTGGTGGTCAATGCCGATGAGTCGGAGCCGGGCACCTGCAAGGACCGGGAGATCATGCGCCATGATCCCCATCTGCTGATCGAAGGCTGTCTGATCGCCAGCTTCGCGATGCAGGCCCACGCCTGCTACATCTACATCCGCGGCGAGTACGTCCGCGAACGCGAGATCATGGAAGCCGCCATCAAGCAGGCCTATGAGGCCAGGCTGATCGGCAAGGACAATGTCCACGGCTGGGATTTCGACCTCTATATGCACCACGGCGGCGGCGCCTATATCTGCGGCGAGGAAACCGCCCTGCTGGAAAGCCTTGAAGGCAAGAAGGGCCAGCCGCGCCTGAAGCCGCCGTTCCCGGCCGGGGCCGGCCTCTATGGCTGCCCGACCACCGTCAACAACGTCGAATCGATCGCCGTCGTCGGCACCATCCTGCGCCGGGGCGCCGAGTGGTTCGCCGGCTTTGGCCGTCCCAACAACACCGGCACCAAGCTGTTCTGCGTCTCGGGCCATGTGAACCTGCCCTGCAACGTCGAAGAGGCGATGAGCATCCCCTTCCGCCAGCTGATCGAGGATCACTGTGGCGGTATCCGGGGCGGCTGGGGAAACCTGAAGGCGGTGATTCCCGGCGGCAGCTCGGTGCCGATGATTCCGGCCGAGCAGTGTGAAGACCTGCCGATGGACTTCGACGCCCTGCGCGAACTGAAGTCGGGCCTCGGCACGGCGGCGGTCATCGTCATGGACAAGGACACCGATCTGGTCCGCGCCATCGCCCGCCTCAGCTACTTCTACAAGCATGAGAGCTGCGGCCAGTGCACGCCCTGCCGCGAAGGCACCGGCTGGATGTGGCGGGTCATGGAGCGGATGGTCACCGGCGAGGCCGACATGCGCGAGATCGACACCCTGCTGGACGTCACCACCCAGGTCGAGGGCCACACCATCTGCGCCCTCGGCGACGCGGCGGCCTGGCCGATCCAGGGCCTGTTCCGTCACTTCCGCCATGAGGTCGAGGACCGGATCACCAGCTACCGGGCGGGCAAGCCGCATGTGCAGGGCGCGACCTTGATCGCGGCGGAGTAGGGCGGCTTTCACTGGCCCGCCGTGCCGGAGCCGACCGGTGATGAAGATCGCCGACTTAACCTCTAGGCAGGACCGACGCCATTGCCGTCCCAGGGCTTGCGATGGCGGCCCCGTACGGCGAATATCCCCCTCGGGGCGACGCTGATCGGGCGTCCACTAGAGGGACGACACGATGCGCGGCAAGATTCTGGGCTTCAACGACTCTGACGGCACGGGGCTGATCAGCGGCGACGACGGCGAGCGCTACGGATTTACCCGCGGCGATCTGGGCAATGGCGTCACCAGCGTCATCGCCGGCACCGAAGTCGACTTCCAGGTCATCGATGGCGCGGCCCGCAATGTCTATGTGACCACGCCGGCGTTCAGCGGCCTGGGCGGTGACAAGAACCGGATCGTCGCGGCCCTGCTCGCCTTCTTCCTCGGCTGGCTGGGCATCCACAAATTCTATCTCGGCAAGACCAACGCCGGGATCATCATGCTGCTGTGCGGCACCATTGGTTGGCTTCTGCTGGCCATCCCTCCGGCGGTCATCGGCGTGATCGCGTTGATCGAGTTCGTCATCTATCTGGTGAAGTCCGACCAGCAGTTCCACCAGGACTATGTGGTGGGTGACAAGAGCTGGCTCTGAGGTGGAGAGCGAGTTGAACGTCACGCTGGTCGTCGGCGCCACTGCCATATCCGGTTGGATTGCATTGTGGCAGTTCGCACTGGCGTCCGTGCCGCTCGCGGCCTCAAGCGTGGTGCTGTTTCGGGGAGGCAGGAAGGGCCTTTGGCCGGTTCTTCCGTGGGGACTCGCGGCGCTCCTTGGCCCCATCTATCACTTTGGTCTCGAGTCGTTGGTCCACTGGCGAATAGGCCTGCCGCCCATGCCTCTGTTGCTGGCCGGGTATTGGTGGGACGAGGGCGTCTACGCCTCGCTTTTCGTTGTCATCGTCGGGCTGGCGATCTTTGGCGTCCGGCCAAAACGAGCGGATAACGGACCGCCCCACGCAAGGCTCAGTTGAGATTTGTTCGCAATGACGCCAGCCCCCTTGAACCGTCAGGGAAACTGGTCCACGAACCGCCCCAATTAAGGGTCCCGGACGAGCTATGCCTAAAGCCAAGGTCAACGGCGTCGAAGTCGAATTTGAACCCGGCATGACGGTTCTGCAGGTAGCGGAACTGGCCGGGGAAGAGATTCCGCGCTTCTGCTATCATGAGCGCCTCTCGATCGCCGGCAATTGCCGGATGTGTCTGGTCGAGGTGAAGCCCGGCCCGCCCAAGCCGCAGGCCAGCTGCGCCCTGCCGGCCGCCGAGAACCAGGAAATTTTCACCAACACCCCGATGGTCAAGAAGGCCCGGGAAGGGGTGATGGAGTTCCTGCTGATCAACCACCCGCTGGATTGCCCGATCTGCGACCAGGGCGGCGAGTGTGATCTGCAGGATCAGGCCATGGGCTATGGCCGCGACGACAGCCGCTATTCCGAGAACAAGCGCGCCGTCGAAGAAAAAGAGATGGGCCCGCTGATCAAGACGGTGATGACGCGCTGTATCCAGTGCACCCGCTGCGTGCGGTTCATCACCGAGGTCGCCGGGGTTCCGGAAATCGGCCTGATCTCCCGCGGCGAAGACGTCGAGATCACCACCTATCTCGGCGCGGCCGTGACTAGCGAACTGTCGGGCAACGTCAATGACCTGTGCCCGGTCGGCGCCCTGACCCACCGGCCCTGGGCCTTCAACTACCGCCCCTGGGAGTTGAAGAAGACCCAGAGCGTCGATGTCATGGATGCGCTGGGCAGCGCCATTCGCGTCGACAGCCGCGGCGCCGCCGTGCTGCGCGTGCTGCCGCGCATCAATGAAGAGATCAATGAGGAGTGGCTGAGCGACAAGAGCCGCTACGCCGTCGACGGCCTCGGCCGTCAGCGCCTCGACCGGCCCTACGTTCGTCAGAACGGCAAGCTTCTGCCGGCCAGCTGGCCTGAAGCCTTCGCCGCCGTGGCTGAAAAGATGTCCGCCGCCAGCCCCGAGAAGATCGGCCTGATCGCCGGCGACCTGCAGGACGCCGAATCGATGAAGGCGGCGATGGATCTGTTCGCCTCGATGGGCGTGAAGAACATCGACTGCCGTCAGGACGGCTCGTCCCTGGGCGTCGGCCCGCGCGAAAGCTGGCTGTTCAACTCGACCCTCGCCGGGATCGAGGACGCCGACGTGGTGCTGATCATCGGCGCCAACCCCCGCCTTGAGGCCCCGGTGTTCAACACCCGGCTGCGCAAGCAGTGGGTGGCCGGCAAGACCCGCATCGGCGTGATCGGCCAGCAGGCCGACCTGACCTATGACTATGACTACCTCGGCGCCGGCGCCGCGACCGTCTCCGGTCTGGCCAAGTCGAAGAGCGATTTCGTCAAGGCCCTGAAGGCCGCCGAGCGTCCCGCCATCATCGTCGGGCAGGGGGCTTTCGCCCGCGAGGACGGCGCCGCCGTGCTGAAAGCCGTCGCCGCCCTGGCCAAGAGCTTCAACATCGTCCGCGACGGCTGGAACGGCTGGAACGTGCTGCACACCGCCGCCGCCCGCGTCGGCGGTCTGGACATGGGCTTTGTCCCGGCCGAGGGCGGCCTTTCGGCCCGCGAGATGATCAAGCCGGGCGCTCTGGACGTCCTGTTCCTGCTGGGCGCCGACGAGTGCGACGCCTCGGCCAGCGGCGCCTTCACCGTCTATCTGGGCAGCCACGGCGATCGCGGGGCCCACAAGGCCGACGTCATCCTGCCGGGCGCCGCCTACACCGAAAAGAACGGCCTTTACGTCAACACCGAGGGCCGGGTTCAGATGGGCGAGCGGGCCGTGTTCCCCAAGGGCGAGGCCCGCGAAGACTGGGCCATCATCCGCGCCCTGTCGGACCGTCTGGGCAAGACCCTGCCGTACGACAGCCTCGACCAACTTCGGGCGAAGCTGTTTGCCGACCACCCGACCTTCGGCCAGATCGACTATGCCCCGGGTTCGGTGGCGACCAGCTTCGACCTGTCCGCCCAGGGCGCCGCCGGCGACCTGTCGGACGAGGGCTTCAACAGCACGGTGGAAGCCTTCCACCTGACCAACCCGATCGCGCGCGCCAGCGTGACCATGGCCGAATGTGCGGCCCTGGCCTCCGGCGCGACCAAGATGGCGGCGGAGTAGATCGTGCCGGCTACACAAGACTTCTGGGCCGGCCCGCTGGGCTGGTTCGTGCTCAGCACCCTGCAGATCCTGGCGGTCACCGTCTGGATCCTGCTCAGCCTCGCCTTCCTGCTGCTGGCCGACCGCAAGATCTGGGCGGGCGTACAGATGCGCAAGGGACCCAACGTGGTCGGCCCCTTCGGCCTGCTGCAGTCCTTCGCCGACTTCCTGAAGTTCCTGCTCAAGGAAATCGTCATCCCGGCCGGCGCCGACAAGACGGTGTTCCTGCTGGCCCCGCTGCTGACCTTCATTCTCGCCTTCGCGGCCTGGGCGGTGATTCCGCTGGCCCCGGGCTGGGTGATCGCCGACCTCAATGTGGCGATCCTCTACATCTTCGCGATCAGTTCGCTGGGGGTGTACGGCATCATCATGGGCGGCTGGGCGTCCAACTCGAAGTACCCCTTCCTCGGCGGCCTTCGGTCGGCGGCCCAGATGGTCTCCTATGAGGTCTCCATCGGCTTTGTGATCATCACCGTGATCCTGCTGGCCGGGACGATGAACCTGCAGAAGATCACCGAGCTCCAGGCCGGCGGCTTCTGGAACTGGAACTTCCTCGGCGGCGGCCTGAAGAACCTGCCGATGGCCATCGTCATGATCCCGATGACGGTCATCTTCTTCATCTCGGCCCTGGCCGAGACCAACCGCCCGCCCTTCGACCTGCCCGAGGCGGAGTCGGAACTGGTGGCGGGCTATCAGGTCGAATACAGCTCGACGCCGTACCTGCTGTTCATGATCGGCGAATACGCCAACATCGTTCTGATGTGCTCGCTGATCACCATCCTGTTCTTCGGCGGATGGCAGGCGCCGTTCCCGACGCCGTTCCTGAAGGACTGGGCGCCGACCGCGGCCAGCTTCTTCGGCTTCTTCTGGTTCTTCCTGAAGACCATCTTCTTCTTCTTCATGTTCGCCATGGTGAAGGCCATCGTGCCGCGCTACCGCTATGACCAGCTGATGCGTCTGGGCTGGAAGATCTTCCTGCCGACCTCGCTGGTCGCGGTGGCCATCGTCGCCGGCTGGCGGGTCTACACCCGTGGGGCGGTCTGATGCGCCTGGTCGCTCTTGCTTCCATCTCGGCCCTGACCCTCGCGGGCTGCGCCACGGCCACCACCACCGAGGCCAATCCGGGCACCTATACGCTCGGCCGGGGTCTGGTGACCTATGACGCGATGAACCGCGCCAAGCAGGACTGCCAGGCGGCCGGCGGTCTTGTCCGCCCGATTGATGATGGCGGCGATCCGAACCAGATGAGCAACTACACCTGCGTGATCTCCTCGAAGGAGAAGTCCCAATGAGCCGGATCGGTCAGGCCCTCAAAGGCGCGGCCCTGCTGGACTTCGTCGGCGCCTTCGGGCTGGCGATGAAGTATATGATGGCCCCCAAGAAGACGGTCATCTATCCCAACGAACGCGGCCCGCAATCGCCGCGCTTCCGGGGCGAGCACGCCCTGCGTCGCTATCCTTCCGGCGAAGAGCGCTGCATCGCCTGCAAACTCTGCGAAGCCATCTGTCCGGCCCAGGCCATCTACATCGAGGCCGAGCCCCGGGATGACGGCAGCCGCCGGACAACCCGCTACGACATCGACATGGTCAAATGCATCTACTGCGGCCTGTGCCAGGAGGCCTGCCCGGTGGACGCCATCGTCGAGGGACCGAACACCGAGTTCGCCACCGAGACGCGGGAAGAACTCTACTACGACAAGGCCCGGCTGCTGGATAACGGCGACCGCTGGGAACGCGAGATCGCGAAGAATCTGGAACTGGACGCGGCCTACCGTTAAGAGGTCGCGGCGTTTTCTGGCGGCGCGTTGCGTCGCCTTTTGAGAAGGGGTGAGGGCCGCATGGCCTTGCAGGCAATAGCCTTCTATCTGATGGCGACCGTGACGGTGCTGGCGGCGTTGGCCGTGGTGCTGGCGCGCAATCCCGTGCACTCGGTGCTGTTCCTGATCACGGCCTTCTTCAGCGCCGCGGGGCTGTTTGTCCTGCTCGGCGCGGAGTTCCTGGCCATGCTTCTGGTCGTCGTCTACGTCGGCGCGGTGGCGGTGTTGTTCCTCTTCGTCGTCATGATGCTCGACGTCGACTTCGCGGCCCTGCGACAGGGGTTCGCCCGCTACCTGCCGATCGGCGGGGTGATCTCCGGGATCCTGACCATCGAGATGGTCGTTGTGGCCACCGCCATCGCCACCAACGGCGCGGCCTCGAAGATGACTGGCGCCCAGGCCTCGCTGCCTGACGTGACCAACGCCGAGACCATCGGCCGGGTGCTCTACACCGACTATGTCTACTTCTTCCAGGCGGCCGGGCTGGTGCTGCTGGTGGCGATGATCGGGGCCATCGTCCTGACCCTGCGCCACAAGCCGGGCGTCAAGCGCCAGAACATCGCGCGCCAGACCGCGCGGGGCCCGAAGACCGGCATGACCATCGTCGACATCAAGCCGGGCGTGGGAGAAGGCGAATGATCGGCCTGACGCACTATCTGACCCTCGCGGCCATGCTGTTCACCATCGGGGTGTTCGGCATCTTCGTGAACCGCAAGAACATCATCGTCATCCTGATGTCGATCGAGCTGATCCTGCTGGCGGTGAACATCAACCTCGTCAGCTTCTCGGTCTTCCTCCACGACGTGGTGGGCCAGATCTACGCCATGTTCGTCCTCACCGTCGCCGCGGCCGAAGCCGCCGTCGGTCTGGCGATCCTGGTCACCTTCTTCCGAAACCGCGGCGACATCGCGGTTGACGATGTTTCCGTGATGAAGGGCTGACGACACCGATGTCCCACGAGCTCATCGTCACCATCCTGCTGTTCGCGCCGCTGCTCGGCGCGGCGATCACCGGCCTCAGCGGTCGGCGCATCGGCGACATCCCCAGCCAGGCGATCACCACCGGCCTGCTGTTCCTGACCTGCGCGCTCAGCTGGACCACCTTCCTCGGTGTGGCCCTGGGCGACTGGGCCGACTTCACCGTCAGGCTGCTGCCGTTCATCAATGTCGGCGACTTCCAGTCGGCCTGGTCGATCCGCATCGACACCCTGTCGTCGGTGATGCTCGTGGTGGTGACCAGCGTCTCCAGCCTCGTGCACCTCTACAGCTGGGGCTACATGGCCGAGGACGACAGCCGTCCGCGCTTCTTCGCCTATCTGTCGCTGTTCACCTTCGCCATGCTGGCCCTTGTCACCGCCGCCGACTTCATGCAGCTGTTCTTCGGCTGGGAGGGCGTGGGCCTGGCCAGCTATCTGCTGATCGGTTTCTGGTACAAGAAGCCCACCGCCAGCGCCGCCGCCATCAAGGCCTTCGTGGTCAACCGGGTGGGGGACTTCGGCTTCGCCCTCGGCATCATGACCTGCTTCTGGATGTTCGGCTCGATCGAGTTCGCCGAAATCTTCCCGCAGGTCGCCGCCAAGGCCGGCTCCACCTGGATGTTCGCCGGCCATGAATTCAGCGCCGTCGATCTGGCCTGCTTCCTGCTGTTCATCGGGGCCATGGGCAAGTCGGCCCAGTTCTTCCTGCACACCTGGCTGCCCGACGCCATGGAGGGCCCGACCCCGGTCTCGGCCCTGATCCACGCGGCGACCATGGTCACCGCCGGCGTCTATATGGTCTGCCTGCTGTCGCCGATGTTCGAATACGCCCCGGCGACCAAGACCATCGTCACCCTGATCGGCGCGGTCACCGCCCTGTTCGCGGCGACCGTCGGTCTGGCCCAGAACGACATCAAGCGGGTCATCGCCTATTCGACCTGTTCGCAGCTCGGCTACATGTTCTTCGCGGCGGGGGTCGGCGCCTATCAGGCGGCGATGTTCCACCTGTTCACCCACGCCTTCTTCAAGGCCCTGCTGTTCCTTGGCGCCGGTTCGGTGATCCACGGCATGCACCACGAGCAGGACATGCGGAAGATGGGCGGCCTGTGGAAGTACTTGCCGGTCACCTATGCGGTGATGACCATCGGCACCCTGGCCATCACCGGCGTCGGCATCCCCGGCCTCGATCTGGGCTTCGCCGGCTTCTACTCCAAGGACACCATCATCGAGGCCAGCTGGGCCGCGGGCCGTGACAACGGCATCGCCCAGTTCGCTTTCGTCGTCAGCCTGCTGGCCGCCGCCCTGACCGCCTTCTACAGCTGGCGCCTGGCCTTCATGACCTTCCACGGCACGCCCAAGTGGGGTGAGCACGCTCACGCCGCTCACGCGCACGGCCACGACGATCACGCAACGGACGCCCAGATCGAAACCCATGACGAGCCGCTGACGGACGCGCATGACGATCACGGCCATGGCCACGGTCACGACCACAAGCCGCACGAGAGCCCGCTGGTCATGCTGGTTCCGCTGATCCTGCTGGCGGTCGGCGCCGTCTTCGCCGGCTGGGCCTTCGTCGAATACTTCGTCGGTCACGATCAGGGTGAGTTCTGGGCCGGTTCGGTGTTCAACACCGCGACCAACCACATCCTGCACGAAATGCACGACGCCCCGGCGTGGGTGATCTGGGCGCCGCTGGTGGTCACCGTCACCGGCACCTTCGTCGCCTTCTATGTCTATGTCCTGAAAGAGGGCATGGGCGCGCGGATCGCCGCCAACGAGGGGCCGCTGTGGCGCTTCCTCTACAACAAGTGGTTCTTCGACGAGCTCTATGACGCCACCTTCGTGCGCGGCGCGCGGTTGCTGGGCGACCTGTTCTGGAAGGGCGGAGACCAGAAACTCATCGACGGCCTCGGCCCGGACGGCGTCGCCGCCGCATCCGTGGCCGTGGGCAAGGGAACCGGCCGGCTGCAAACCGGCTATGTCTACCACTACGCCTTCGTCATGCTGCTGGGGATTGCGGGTCTGCTGACCTACGCCCTGTTCCAGTTCCGAGGGTAGGCCAGGACCATGACCGGCATTCTCTCCCTTATCGTTTTCTCGCCCCTGATCGGGGTGATCGCCCTGGTCGCCCAGAAGCTGATGGGCCAGTCCGGCGAGCGCACTGACGCCGCCGCCCGCTGGATCACGCTTGTGACCACCCTGGTCACCCTGGGCCTGTCGGTCCTGATGCTGGCCAACTTCGACGGCGCCAGTTCCGGCTTCCAGTTCCTCGAGGACTTCGCCGCCTTCGCCGGCCTGCATTACCGCATGGGCGTGGACGGCATTTCGGTGCTGTTCGTCGTCCTGACCGCCTTCCTGATGCCGATCTGCATCCTCGCCTCCTGGTCCTCGATCAAGGACCGGGTCGGCGAATACATGATCGCCTTCCTGCTGCTCGAAGTGCTGGTCATCGGGGTGTTCACCGCCCTCGACCTGATCCTGTTCTACGTCTTCTTCGAGTTCAGCCTGGTGCCGATGTTCCTGATCATCGGCATCTGGGGCGGCAAGCGCCGGGTCTACGCGGCCTTCAAGTTCTTCCTCTACACCCTGCTCGGCAGCGTGCTGATGCTGGCCGCCATCCTGGCGATGATCGGCATCACCGGCACCAGCTCCATCCCCGAGCTGATGACCTACAAGTTCGACCCGATGCTGCAGACCTGGCTGTGGCTGGCCTTCTTCGCCTCGTTCGCGGTGAAGATGCCGATGTGGCCGGTCCATACCTGGCTTCCCGACGCCCACGTCGAGGCGCCGACCGCCGGTTCGGTGATCCTGGCCGGGATCCTGCTGAAGCTTGGCGGATACGGCTTCATGCGCTTCTCGCTGCCGATGTTCCCGCAGGCCTCGGAAGTCTGGGCCCCGCTGGTCTTCGGCCTGTCGGTGATCGCCATCATCTACACCTCGCTGGTCGCCTTCCGTCAGACCGACATCAAGAAGCTGATCGCCTACAGCTCCGTCGCCCACATGGGCTTCGTGACCATGGGCATTTTCAGCGGCAATGTGGTGGGCGAGCAGGGCGCCATCTACCAGATGATCAGCCACGGGGTGATCTCCGGCGCGCTCTTCCTCTGCGTCGGCGTCGTCTATGACCGCATGCACACCCGCGAGATCGCCTTCTACGGCGGCCTGACCCAACGCATGCCCTGGTATGCGGCGGTGTTCCTGCTGTTCACCATGGGCAACGTCGGCCTGCCGGGGACCAGTGGTTTCGTCGGCGAGATCATGACCATGACCGGGGTCTATGAGGCCTCCACCTGGACGGCCCTGCTGGCCGCCACCGGGGTCATCCTCTCGGCGGTCTACGCCCTGAGCCTGTATCGCCGGGTCATGTTCGGCGAGCTGACCAATCCGGCTCTGGCGGGGATCAAGGATCTGAACACCCGCGAGCTGATCCTCTTCGTTCCGCTGATCGCCTCGACGCTGTTCCTCGGCGTCTATCCGGCCAGCATCTTCAACATCACCGACGCTTCGGTGCAGGCGCTGGTCAGCGCCTACCGCGCCGCGACGGGCGGGTGAGGCGACAGACATGTTCGTGACCGATCTCTCCCTGGCCTATCCTGAAATCATCCTCGGCGTTTCCGCCCTGGTGCTGGTGGTCTGGGGCGCCTTTCAGGGCAAATCGACCGCGGCCTTCAACGGCGCCGCGATCCTGGCCCTCGTTGTCGCCGCCGTCGCCGCGGCGATGGGCGACCACGGCCGCGCCTTCCAGGGCGGTCTGGTGGCGGACAGCCTGGCGGCTTTCGCCAAGGTGTTCATCTACGGCTTCTCGGCCGTGGCCATTCTGCTGTCCGACCGCTGGATGGCGCAGCGGGGCGAGGCCAAGTTCGAACTGGCCATCCTCATCGTGCTGGCCGCCCTCGGCATGGGCGTCATGGCCTCGGCCGGCGACCTGATCAGCCTCTATATGGGGATCGAGCTTCACTCCCTGGCCCTCTATGTGCTGGCGGCCTTCCGCCGCGACGACGCCAAGGGCTCGGAAGCCGGCCTCAAGTACTTCGTCCTCGGCGCCCTGTCGTCGGGTCTGCTGCTCTACGGCGCCTCGCTGATCTACGGCTTTGCCGGCTCGACCCAGTTCCCGGTGATCGCCGAAGCGGTGCGCGATGGCGCGGACGGCGGCGTGCTGTTCGGCCTTGTGTTCCTGATTTGCGGCATCGCCTTCAAGGTGTCGGCCGCCCCGTTCCACATGTGGACGCCGGACGTCTATGAGGGCGCGCCCACGCCGCTCGTCGGCTTCTTCGCCGGCGCGCCGAAACTGGCGGCCATGGTGCTGCTGGCCCGGGTCCTGACCGAAGCCTTCGGCACGGCTCTGCATCAGTGGCAGCAGGTGATTGTCATCATCGCCCTGCTCAGCATCTTTGTCGGGGCCTTCGCGGGCCTGGCCCAGTCCAACCTCAAGCGCCTCTGGGCCTACAGCTCGATCGCCAACATCGGTTACGCCCTTCTGGGTCTGGCCGCCGGCGGCGAGGCGGGCATCCAGTCGATGCTGCTGTTCCTGGTTCTCTACATGGTCGACGTCACCGGCTTCTTCGCCGTGCTCTCGGCCCTGCAGCGGGACGGTCGTCCGATGGAGACCCTGGACGACATGGCCGGCCTGGTGAAGGAACGCCCCGCCATGGCCCTGGCCCTGACGGTCTTCGCCCTCTCGGCCCTGGGACTGCCGCCCTTCGCCGGCTTCTGGGCCAAGTTCTATGTCTTCAAGGCGGCTATCGGCGGCGGCCTGATCTGGCCGGCGGTTCTGGGCCTGCTGGGCAGTGTCGTGGCGGCGGTCTATTACCTGCGCCTGCTGCGCAAGATGTGGTTCGACGCCGCGCCCGGCGCGACCGACGCGCCGCCGCTGACCGCCCGCTCCATCGCCCTGATCTGCGCCCTGTTCAGCTTCCCGGTCGTCCTGCCGGCCCTGCACTGGCTGGAAGGCCTGGCCCGGACGGCTGCGGCCTCGCTGGGATAGCGTGTCCATTCCACCGATCGTCGCCTTCGACGAAATCGATTCCACCAACGCCGAGGCGCGTCGTCGCGCCGAAGCGGGGGAGGCGGGGCCTGTCTGGCTGACCGCCGCGCGTCAGACCGCCGGCAAGGGCCGGCGTGGGCGGGCCTGGGAGACCGGGGCCGGGGGCAACCTTGCCGCCACCCTGCTGCTGACCACCCGCCGCCCTCCGGCGGAAGCAGCCCAGATCAGCTTTGTCGCCGCCATGGCCGTCGCCGATCTGGCCGACGCCTTTGTGCCCGCCAGTCTGGTCTCTCTCAAATGGCCCAATGATCCGCTGATCTCGGGTCGGAAGGTTAGCGGCATCCTGATCGAATCCGGTGCGGCGCCGATGGGCGGCCTCTGGCTGGCGGTCGGCGTGGGCGTCAATCTGGCCGAGGCGCCGACCGCGGCGGAGCGACCGGCGACCACCTTCGCCGCCCATATGACCGCCCCGCCGCCCAAGCCGCTGGAAGCCCTGCCGGTTCTGGCCGAGGCCTTCGATCGTTGGCTGAAAGTCTGGGAGCGCCTCGGCTTTCCCGCCATCGCCGACGCCTGGACTCGCCGGGCCCACGGCCTGGGTCAGGCCTGCACCGCCCGCCTTGGAACCGAGACCCTCGAGGGGATCGCCGAGGGGCTCGATCCGGATGGCGCGCTCAGACTGCGCTTGCCAGATGGCATGCTGCGCCGCATCACGGCGGGCGACGTCTTTTTTGGAGGGGCCTGATGCTGCTCGCCATCGAACAGGGCAACACCAACACGTTGTTCGCCGTCCACGACGGCAAAAGCTGGATCGCCCAGTGGCGCACCGCGACCCACAGCACCCGCACGGCCGATGAATATGCGGTCTGGCTGTCGCAGCTGCTGGCCATGTCGGGGATGACCCTGCAGGTCCTGACCAGCTGCATCATTTCCAGCGTGGTGCCGCAGTCGCTGTTCAATCTGCGCAATCTTGCCCGCCGCTATCTGCATGTGGAGCCGCTGGTGGTCGGGGAGAACGCCGAGCTGCGCATCCCCATCCGCATCGACAAGCCGTCAGAGGCCGGCGCCGACCGGCTGGTCAACGCCATCGGGGCCCACATCGTCTATCCGGGGCCGCTGATCGTCATCGACAGCGGCACCGCCACCACCTTCGACGTCATCGGCGCGGACGGCGGCTTTGAGGGCGGAGTGATCGCACCGGGCATCAATCTGTCCATGCAGGCCCTGCACGAGGCGGCCGCCAAGCTGCCGCGCATCGCCATCCAGCGTCCCGAAGGCAACCGCGTTGTCGGGACCGATACCGTCACCGCCATGCAATCGGGTGTGTTCTGGGGCTATATCGGCCTCATTGAGGGCCTGATCCGCCGTATCAAGGACGAACGGGGAGAGCACCTGACGGTGATCGCCACCGGCGGGGTGTTTTCGCTGTTTGAAGGCGCCACGGACTCCATCGACCACTTTGACGGCGACCTGACCATTCGCGGCCTCCTCGAAATTCACCGCAGGAACACCATTTGACCAGCATGCCCGCGCCCAGACCTGATGACGAACTGATCTTCCTTCCCCTGGGCGGCTCCAACGAAATCGGCATGAACTTCAACCTCTACGGCTACGGGCCGGAAGAGGATCGCAAATGGATCGTGGTCGATCTGGGCATCACCTTCGGCGACCAGACCACCCCGGGCGTCGAGGTCATCCTGCCCGACCCCGAATTCATCGAGGCCTATGCCGACGACATTCTCGGCATTGTCCTGACCCACGCCCATGAAGACCACATCGGCGCGGTGGCCTGGCTCTGGCCGCGCCTGAAGGCGCCCGTCTACGCCACGCCGTTCACCGCCTTCCTGCTGCGGGAAAAGCTGCGCGAGGCCAAGCTGCTGGACGAGGTGGACATCACCGAGGTTCCGCTGAACGGCTCGATCGAGCTGGGTCCCTTCAGCCTCGATATGATCACCCTGACCCACTCGATCCCCGAGCCCAATGGTCTGGCGATCCGCACGCCGCTCGGCACCATCCTGCACACCGGTGACTGGAAGATCGATCCCGATCCCCTGCTGGGCGACGTCACCGACGCGGCAGCCATCCGCAAGCTGGGCGACGAGGGCATCCTCGCCATGGTCTGCGACAGCACCAACGTCTTTGTCGACGGCACGGCGGGCTCGGAAGCCGATGTTCGGGTGGCCCTGACAAAACTGATCGGCAGCCTGAAGGGCAAGATCGCCGTCGGCTGTTTCGCCTCCAATGTCGCCCGTATGGACACCATCATCCGCGCCGCCGAGGCGGCTGGTCGCCGGGTCTGTCTGGTCGGCCGCTCGATGCATCGGATGAGCGCGGCGGCGAAGTCCGTCGGCCTGATGACCAACACCAAGGAGTTCGTCAGCGACAAGGAAGCCGGCTACTTCCCCGAAGACACGATCCTGTATCTCTGCACCGGCAGCCAGGGCGAGGCCCGGGCGGCGCTGTCACGGATCGCCGAGGGGGCCCACAGCCACATCACGCTGGGCAAGGGCGATCACGTGATCTTCTCCAGCCGGGTGATCCCCGGCAATGAGGTGTCGATCCGCACCCTGCAGAACCGCCTCGCCGACCGTGGCGTGCGGCTCTACACCGAGCGCGATCATCCCGGCATTCACGTGTCCGGCCATCCCTGCCGCGACGAGCTCAAGGAAATGTACCAGTGGGCGCGGCCGCAGATCGCCGTACCGACCCATGGCGAGCGCCGCCACCTGCTGGAACACGCCGCCCTGGCCAGGGACCTTCAGGTTCCGCATACCGTGACCCCGCGCAACGGCGACATGGTGCGTCTGGCCCCCGGCCATCCGCAGATCATCGACGAGGTGCCGGCCGGCCGGCTCTACATCGACGGCGGGGTTGTCACCCCTGAGAACGGCGAGGCGCTCAAGGAGCGCCGTCACGTCTCCTTCAACGGGGCCCTGACCGTATCCCTGGTGCTGGATGATCGCGGCAAGCTGGTCTCCGGTCCCCAGGTGCGGGGGCTTGGCCTGCCGGGAGACGCCGACTATCCGCTGGATGAGGCGCTGGACGATCTGGCCGACGAGGCCGAACAGGCCGTTCGCAGGATCCCTGGCGAGGAGCGATCCATCGACCAGCTGGTCGAGCAGGCCGTCTGCCGGGTGGTCAAGAAGGCCGCCTACCGCATCTGGCAACGTCGCCCGGCCGTTGAGGCGGTTATCCTGCGGATCTGACCTTTGGTCACGGTGGAGACGGGCGGCGTTCGGGTGTAGGGAGGATGACCATGAAGCCGCTCGCCCTTCTGATGTTTGCCCTGTCGCTGCCTGTCGCCCCCGCGACGGCCGACGCTGCGGTGCAGACACCGACCGGCCTGGTCGAGGCGCTCTATGCCCGTGACGGCGCCTTCGCCGTCGAGGATGAGGACCTGCCTGAGTTCTACAGTGCCGATCTGTCCGCGGCGATCGCCGCGGACCGAAAGGACGAGGTCGGCGCGATTGACTTCGACTGGCTCTATGCCGCCCAGGACATGGACCTTGGCCCGATGACCTTTACCGAACTGTCCCGCGGCGCGGACAGCGCGGTGGTCGAGGCCCGGTTCACCAACTTCGGCAAACTGACCCTCATCAACTGGAGCCTCTGCCGCCGTGAAGGCGGCGACTGGCGGGTGGCCGACGTCCGCTATCTTGACGTCTGGACCCTGCGGGGCCTCCTCCAGCTTCCCCAAACCCCGAACTGCTGACGGACCTCCCATGATCGGTAAACTCAACCACGTTGGCGTCGCCACGCCCTCCATCGACGAGTCGGTGAAGATGTACCGCGAGATGCTCGGTGCGACCTCGGTCACCGAGAAGTGGGCCATGCCCGAACAGGGCGTCTGGGTCTGCTTCGTCAATCTGCCCAACAGCCAGATCGAACTGATCGAGCCCTATGGCGAGGCCTCGCCGATCCACGGCTTCCTGGCCAAGAACCCCAAGGGTGGCCAGCACCATATCTGCTTCGAGGTCGAGGACATCATCGCCGCCCGCGACAGCATGAAAGCCAAGGGCGCGACGGTTCTCGGCGAACCACGCATCGGCGCCCACGGCACCCCGGTCATCTTCATCCACCCCAAGGACATGGGCGGGATGCTGGTCGAACTGATGGAAACCCCCAAGGATGGAGCCCACTGATGGGACCGATCACCGCTGGCGCCATCTATCTGACTCTCTGGTGGACGGTGCTGTTCGCCGTCCTGCCGCTGGGCTCGAAGAGCTATGCGGAGTCGGGCATCAAGGTGACTGACGGCGGCGATCCGGGCGCTCCGGTGAACCCCAATCTGAAGAAGAAGTTCATCACCACCACCTGGGTGTCCTTCATTCTCTGGGCGATTCTGATGATCGTCATCAAATCGGGGATCATCCAGATGCCCGCGATCGCCCAGGCCTACTGACGCCGGGCAGGCGGCGCCCTTGATTTAGGCGGCGGGAAAAAGCTTCGCCTGACGCTGTGCAAATCTTGGGCAAATTTGCCTGATCGCAAGCGTCGGCGCGCACGACGCTGCCGCCCCAGCCGTCGAACGGGCATGCTCAAGTCTCGGAGGGCGGGTTTATTCCGCCCGGGTTCCGTGGCGTATGTTCCCCGACGATGAACTTGGAGGCCGCCTGAGCTTTGCTCGGCGGCCTTCTTTTCGCCCGCAGCGTCCGGCCATACGCGTTGCCAATCAGCAGGCGCAGAGGCTAAGTCAGCGCCAAAGTTTTCCAGGGGTTCTCATGCGCCTTTCGCGCTTCTTCCTGCCGGTGCTCAAGGAAGTTCCGGCCGATGTCCAGATTGTCTCGCATCAGCTGATGCTGCGGGCCGGCATGATCCGCCAGGAGGCGGCCGGCATCTATGCCTGGCTGCCGCTGGGCCTGCGGGTGCTCAAGAAGGTCGAGCAGATCGTGCGCGAGGAAATGGGCCGCGCCGGCGCCGTCGAGCTGTTGATGCCGACGCTTCAGCTGGCCGATCTGTGGCGCGAGAGCGGCCGCTACGACGACTACGGCGAGGAGATGCTGCGCATCACCGACCGCCACAAGCGCGACCTGCTCTATGGCCCCACGGCCGAGGAAGTCGTCACCGACATCTTCCGCGCCTCGGTGAAGAGCTACAAGGACCTGCCGCTGAACCTCTACAATATCCAGTGGAAGTTCCGCGACGAGCGCCGTCCGCGTTTCGGCGTCATGCGCGGCCGCGAGTTCCTGATGAAGGACGCCTATAGCTTTGACGTCGACGAGGCCTCGGCCCGCCGGTCCTACAACCGCATGTTCGTCGCCTATCTCAACACCTTCGCCCGCATGGGTCTGAAGGCGGTGCCGATGAAGGCCGACACCGGCCCGATCGGCGGCGATCTGAGCCACGAGTTCATCGTCCTGGCCGAGACCGGCGAGAGCGCGGTCTTCTGTCACCGCGATCTGGTCGAGATGGGCGCGCCCGGTCCGGACCAGGACTGGGATGGCGACCTGCAGTCCGTCGTCGACAGCCGGACGGCCCTCTATGCGGCGACCGAGGAAATGCACGACGAGGCGGCCTTCGCCGCCGTGCCCGACGACAAGAAGCTGTCGGCCCGCGGCATCGAGGTCGGCCACATCTTCTATTTCGGCGAGAAGTACTCAAAGCCGATGAAGGCCGAGGTCGCCGGTCCCGATGGCCAGGCCCGGCCGGTCCATATGGGAAGTTATGGCGTCGGCGTCTCGCGTCTGCTGGGCGCGATTATCGAGGCCAGTCATGATGATGCGGGTATTATCTGGCCCGACGCCGTGGCCCCTTACGATGTCGCCATCATCAATCTGAAGTCCGGCGACGCCGCCTGTGACGCCGCCTGCGAGAAGGCCTATGCGGCGGTGAAGGCCGCCGGCAAGTCGGCCCTCTATGACGACCGTGACGAGCGGGCGGGGGCCAAGTTCGCGACCATGGACCTGATCGGCATTCCCCATCAGATCGTCGTCGGTCCCAAGTCGATCGCCGAGGGCAATGTCGAGGTCAAGATCCGGGCGACCGGCGAGCGTTCCACCGCGCCGCTGGACGAGGTTCTGGCCGGGTTCAGCCGCGCGTGAGCAAGCCCAGCGCCAAAGCTGCGCCTTTCGGGCTCTGGGAGCGGGCCGTGGCCTGGCGCTATCTGCGGGCCCGCAAGAAGGACGCCGGGGTCGCCCTAATCTCGATCCTGGCCTTCGTCGGCATCGCCCTGGCGGTCTTCGCCCTCATCGTGGTGATGAGCGTGATGAACGGGTTCCGTACCGAACTGCTGTCGCGGATCCTCGGCTTCAATGGCCATGTCTATGTGGCCGGCGCGCTGCCCCTGTCTGACGCCCAGCTTCCGGAAACGCTGAAGCGCATCCGCGCCGTCCCGGGCGTCGCCCAGGTGACGCCGATGATCGAGGGCCAGGCGATGATCGTCGGCCGGGGTCAGATTTCCGGCGCCATTATCCGCGGTGTCGCCGCCGAGGATGTGGCGGCGACAAAGATCGTCTCCGAGAACATCAAACCCGGCTCCCTCGAGGGATATGGCGAGGGGGAATACGGCGGCGACCTGATGCTGCTCGGCCAGAGGCTGGCCCTTCAGTTGGGCGTCAGCCCCGGCGACGCGGTCACCGTGATCTCGCCCAGCGGCTCGTCCAGCGCCTTTGGCATGTCAGCCACCCAGAAGGACTACACCGTCGGCGGGCTCTTCAGCGTCGGCATGAGCGAATACGATCAGGCCTTTGCCTATATGCCCCTCGAACAGGCCCAGCTGTTCTTCGGCAAGGAGGGCGGGGTCGACGTCATCGAGATCAAGCTCGATGACCCCGATCTGGCGCCGCAGGCCAAGGCGGCCATCCTCCTGGCGGCGGGGCCCGGGGCCAACGTCCAGGACTGGACCGAGAAGAACCAGAGCTTTTTCAACGCCCTTCAGATCGAACGTAATGTCATGCGTCTGATCCTGATGTTCATCGTCCTGATCGCGGCGATCAACATCGTCTCCGGTCTGATCATGCTGGTGAAGAACAAGGGCCGCGACATCGCCATCCTGCGGACCATGGGGGCCAGCCGCTCGGGCGTGCTGCGCATCTTCTTCATGGCCGGGGCGGCCATCGGCGTCGCCGGCACCTTCGCCGGTTTCGTCGCCGGGGTGGTGTTCTGCATCAACATCGCCGCCATCCAGCAGCTGGTCGAAAAAATCACCGGCGCCCAGGTGTTCAACGCCGATGTCTATTTCCTGACCCACATTCCGGCGCGGATCGAGTGGCATGAAGTGAGCCTGATTGTCGGCTGGTCGCTGATCGTCAGCTTCCTGGCCACCCTGCCGCCGGCTCTGCGGGCGGCCCGTCTCGATCCGGTGGAGGCCCTGCGCTATGAGTGAGGCCACGCCCACCCTGTCCCTGAGGGGCGTCAAACGCAGCTACAAAACCGGTTCGGGCGAACTGGTCGTGCTCAAGGGCGTCGATCTCGACGTCATGCCGGGCGAGATCGTCGGCCTGATCGGCCCGTCCGGTTCGGGTAAGTCGTCCCTGCTGCATGCCGCCGGACTGCTGGAGCACCCGACCGAGGGGCGGATCACCATCGCCGGCCGCGACTGCAGCGATCTGGGCGACCGCCAGAGGACCCTGACGCGGCTGTCCTCGGTGGGCTTTGTCTATCAGTTCCACCACCTGCTGCCGGAGTTTACGGCCAAGGAAAATGTGGCCATGCCGGCCCTGATCGCCGGACGCAGCAAGGCCTGGGCAGGCGAGCGGGCGGAGGCCCTGCTGACCCAGCTGGGTCTGGCCGACCGGATGGATCACCAGCCGGCCCAGATGTCCGGCGGCGAACAGCAGCGGGTGGCGATCGCCCGAGCCCTGACCAACGAGCCCCTGTTGCTGCTGGCCGATGAGCCGACCGGCAACCTTGATCCGGATACGGCCGCGACGGTCTTTCAGGCCCTGTTCGATCTGGCCAGGGACCAGGGCGTCGCCGCCCTGATCGCCACCCATAACCTCGAACTGGCCCGCTATATGGATCGGGTCTTCGCCCTGCGGGACGGGCACTTGGAAGAGCGCACCTTCTGATCCGCGGGCCCGGCGGTTCGATCAGCCGATTCTGAAATCAATCGGCAACCGGATCGTGCGGATGCTCGGTCCGTTCTGGCGGGAGTAGGCCGTCATCCGGAACTTGGGAGCGAGCTTGAGGGCGGCGTCCCCGAAGCCGTTCCCCTTGGGCGTCTCATTGACAACCGTGCAGCCGGTGAGCCGACCGTCCTCGGCGACCCGGCAATCAATAAGCGCCCGGCCCGACAGGCCACTGGCAGCCGCCGCCGCGGGATAGACGGCGGCGATGTCCGCGCCGGTGGGGCGTTCGACAAAAGCCGGCGGGGCGGGCGGTGCAGG